>Ga0182030_10002999_pt1 | contig 35991 bp, 39 predicted proteins | sample 812S3MmetaG_FD_121299 | JGI IMG/M metagenome (GOLD analysis project Ga0182030, IMG submission 121299) | Permafrost microbial communities from Stordalen Mire, Sweden - 812S3M metaG (Illumina Assembly) | ecosystem: Environmental > Terrestrial > Soil > Wetlands > Permafrost | place: Sweden...
AATATATAAACAAATAATAAAAAATACTATATTAATCAATAAAATAATTTTTTTTTCGAAAATAAAAGATTAATAATTAAAAAAACAAAAACAATTAATTTTAAAGAAATTAAAACTTTTCTTATTATAATAATTATATCTTTCAAATTCAATAGTATAAATACCAGAATCCTGTATAAAATTATAATATATTTTATTAAAATTTTTTAGAAATTAATATATTTGCTTATTAATTAATCTAAATTTTAAATTTTAAATTTTAAATTCAAAATATTTAAACTTTCAATTGATCATTTGATTACTATAGTCTATAGTAGATAAGGCAGTACAACGTATAAGACCTTAAATATTGACTTCGGTTTCTGAACTTCAACGTTCAAGTTGAATCCAGACAATTTGGTGGTATCATTAATATTTGGAGACCACATAAATTTAAGAGTATAATACTCAATCCTCGTCAGCCTCAACCTCCTCCTCTCCATAGCTACCATGCTCCTCAGCCATATGTCTGTAACAATCCCGCATACCATCTGGGCCATCAAAGACCTTCATACACTGCCAGCATATATGTACTTTACAAGAACACTCTACATGATTACAGCCTTCATCTTTGGTAATAGCCATGCCGCATCTTGGACAGGTCTTGACGCCATTATCTTCCTTGAATCTGTTAAAAGCTTCTTGGCCTCCGTTGGCATAGAGTCTAAAGTGGGCGTCAGCGGTGTCCAATTGCTTGATGGGTATCGGATTGCAGGGTGCGAAAGAAAGGAATCGGCCACCTACAATTGATACTCTGCACACGTAATACCATCGTGTGATTCCACGAAGCAAGTGGTACATATGGAGGTGAAGCAGGCATTGCAGGTAAATATGTCACCATCGGTTGTTGGGCGATATATGGCCTAAATAAAAGTTGTCAACGCCTCGTGTCAATATATTGACCTGAGAGTGAGGGAACAAGTAGACACTGAACTTGTGGACAGTATAGTCTAGGGGGCACCTACTTGGCAATCTGGCGTAAGGCAATTTCGGAAATCGGTCGGATGTGTGCGCAAATAGTTGTCAAAGGAAGATTGTAGGGTTTGCTCGAATTTTGCGAATGGTAGCAGGTTCTTCATTTCCCGGAGAGTAAACAGTTGTTTGCACTCTCCTTCCGCTCCTAAGCATGCGAAAAATGAGCGATGACCTCCGTCATCAGCGGCATTTGAGAAACAACTCCTACAGTACACATGCCCACAGGATGTTGTCAGAGCATCTTCTGCAGGACAATGACAGACGGTGCAATTGTCGACCAGAATGTTCAGCTCCGCTGGATGACTTTCTTCATGGGCTCTGAGAATAGAGTGGGCATCCTCAAGATCTTGAGTTGTGCCTCGAAGGGTAATGCTTTTTCTAGATATATTTAGTGATGATACTGCACTGCCAAATCTTGCTAGCAGTGCAGCTTGTCCTCCAAGCAAATAGTTGGACAACAGGGTCCGATCAAGCAGGATGGTGCGGTTTTCGGGTTTTGAATTTTCCGATGTGAATTTTTGGGCTAGCATTTCTTCAAGTCTAGAGCGTATTTCCAATGTACTGCCGAATACTCTCAAGTCCGAGTTATGGTAATCGACACGAATGCGAAGCTTCTGCTCGGTGGATATTTTCTTGAGATACGTTTTCCCCTCGGGCGAAGCCAACCATGAATCCCACAACGCCTGATCACCTTTCATGAGCACATCGCCCGACAGGAGTTTTTCCATGGCATCCTTTGCTTCTATCAGGAACCCTTCACGTCCTTCATCTCCAAAAAGGCGAATGGTCCAAAAATGAGTCATGGGGTATATCCCCAGACGCACCAGACGAAAAGGTCGAGTTTCTTGTATTTGCTCGAGAGGATTTTTCAGAGCTTCGCCCATGGAGTGGGGGATGTTATATTTGACGGAGAGTTGATGCTTCACAGATAATTTAATGTTCCCCAACGCCTCAACTTTAGATCCGTTCAAGACTTCCTCGGTGCGTATAGCCGTTTCCCGGTTCGTAAATGAGGCTGTAGCTCTGATCGAGTTGCTACCCGCAACGCAAGGATGGCACTTGAAATATTCGAGCGTTCCCTGGTTTTGTAGAATTTCCTTCACAGTTTCGCCAGATCTTTCATCAGAAAGAGTATGTGTTGGCTCAAGGATATTGACTGCGTGGGGCCTCTCACAATCAGCCAGGAGTCGGTAAATGTCCTGTGGTGACGTGTTGATGTCGAGGTTATGAATATGAAAGGACCAGAGATAGTTGCGTCGATCGAATCGTGGATCGTGACACTGAAGACTCCGTCCGGAAACGAGGGGCTGTTTTCGAATTTCTAGAATCGCAGATATGGCGTCATCTTCGTCCCTGTATTGGATTTGAGCAGATCGAGCCGCTCGATACCATGAGATCCGAACTGTAGATAGCTGAAGTCGCTTTCCGAATCTCGAACTAGTCTTGATCGCTTTGGCAGACAGTTCTCCTCTTCTGTCCTCACCGTCAAGCTCGTTGAGTTTTTCCACAGCGAGTTTGGCTGAGTTCGAGTCTGCAAATTTAACAATAGCGGTTGAGCCAAAGCCTGGTGGTGAAGTGGCCATTAAGGAGATCTTAAATGTGTTGATCCCAAACCCTTTCAAGATATCGACAACTTGATCGGCTTGAGCGTTGGAAGGCAGATCGGTAAGTTCTATTGACGAATGGTCGGAGTCAAGACTGACATCGAGCACTCGTGCCCCAGACCCAAAAGTGACCGTGGAACCTTGGATATTTCTGAAGCATGTGGATATCCTATCGTTGACATCAAGAGACGCCATCATTTGGGCCAACTATGTCACATCAGCCTCGTAGTTCTTGAGAATAGGTGCGAACTCACATCTTCGGCATCTCCAAATAGCTTCTCATTGTGAGAATTTAGGGCCTCAAATACACAAGCCTCTGGATTTAAAGGTCTTGAAGTAGAATCTGAGTGACTATAGCGGCAAGAACTACCGTGCTTGCATTTCCCACACGCGAAAAATATGCATGGGACCTCCGACATGCCGTTTTGTGATGAGATGGCAAGATCATTGCTTTCCTTGGGTTGAGACATTGATAAGGCTTGTTGATTCCTTCTGCGAGGAGAGGCCCAGAAATATTTGTAGGGTAGCAGAAATCGCGGTATGTTGCATCAAAGACAGGGGATGAAACGATTTTCCGTGCTGCTGCAGGTAGCCGACTGAAGAAGCTCAAAGACTCAAAGTGAATCATCCCACTCTCACGATGAATGGGATACAGGATGAGAGGTTGGTGCTTATTGTCATCCCAAGCTGTTCCTAAGTTGTTACAGGAATCCAAGAGAAGGCATCCGAGAGTTCTCGCCTGCGATCGAGCGACTACTCCCACTCCAAGAAATGACAAAGAGTGATAAAATTTTTTGTTTTGCTTGATGAGACAACCATTGCTAGATTGTCTAAATATTATGTCGTAGACCACTTGCCGATAAATTTTTCCAGCGGCTCCACAACACTGGCATAAACCGCTTGCGTGAAGTTCTTATTGTCCCAATCCGCTTTCTCCTCAAAGACACAGAACACGCAACACTTGATGATATGCTCCAAAGCTGGCTCCTCATCACATACAATTTCGGCCCAATCACGAGCAGTCATGTAATCTGTACCTTCGTGGGCCTTTCCATCTGCTCCTAGGTAGCATTTTCGCATTTCTTGATTCTCAATGGCCTCACCAAAGCAAAGCTCTAGGAGGAGAATCCCAAGGTTGCTGAGACTGTTGCGTACAGCAAATCGTGTTGGTGGCGGGGTTGTGTGGGCAGTTGATGTGCCAATCTTCTTTGAAGGGAACAAATTCTGGATATATGGATGCTCAATGAGTATTTTTGAGTCTTGTTGGTAGAAGAATATGTTTTTCTTCTCCATCTTATCAGCTAGCCACGGCGTTGATTGAAGCTGGAGCATCGAATTGGCAAGAATGCCGGCTACTTTGTATCGTTCATTTCTATTCAATTTTACCCCATGGTTTCTTGCAAGCAGGTCCTCAAGGCTCACTAAATTTTGGGCCTCGTTTATCCTTTTAGCTTCTTTAATGAGTCGAAGTTCGTGGCGCCGGTCTTCGTCGTCTGATAGATATCCAATACACCCGCATTCGGCATTGGGATCAAGGCGGGATAACGTGGAACAGAGATCTTCAATTTGAGCGATTGTGGCGGGAGGAGTCTCAACTGTGATGGGCGTAGGCACATTAATGGCATTTTCCATTGGTATGTCAATACGCACAGATTTCTTCGGTTTATTTTTCCGGCTGGAGAGCCAGCTACTATGATCTTGTCAGATGCTTGTTATTCATACCAAAATAATATCAGGGCCGGGCTTGACGGCTCTAGGCTTACGAATGAATCACCTGGCAATCCTATCCTTGTATCATAAGCAGATCAAGTTCAAGTCCTATACCGTATATGATTCTCTGCTTTCGAGCCACCGAAATTTGCAAATCAAGTACATAGTTGGAGATACTTTCATGAAACGAGAGACATACCGTATTTGCTTGTCTTCTAGTTCCGTTCCATTGGCATTTCGATTTTGAGGAGAACCAGCTTTTGTGTAGCGTTTGAGATTGAAGTGACTAGAAGTTGAAGATAAGGAATTGGAAGTTGGAAGTATTGGACGTGAAACGGCATTGACTTCGGGCTTGGACTCAAAATCACGTCGAAGGTTTGTTAGGTATTCATGCTTAACCAAAGCAGAACTGGAATCCGCGGACGGGGTATTCGTTTCGTCCCCCTGATTGATCCGAATCATCAGTTCGCGACGCTGCAGAGGTTTACACAAATCCTCGGATACCTGTATAACGTATCAGTCCGACACGCAATCTGAATATTTGAAAGGGTACCATACCATGAATGCCACATTGAAATTCGAGGTCCAGCCTCCAGTTGTTCGGCGTTGAAGTCGCAAAGCAGTTGGGTGTGAGGACTGGCAATCACAATGCCAACCGTTGGTAATGGCCGTATGGAGACTATGAGCATGCCGCCGGATGCATTCAAAGACAGTTCCCCATGTTGTGTCATTACGGATAGCTTTCAAGCTATCGAGCTTGTCATGAGAATCAAGCAGTTCTCGTAGTTTTCGGTTGTGTGTCTCCAACGCTGCCAGTGTTTTTGTTCCCCGCTTACTGAAGCTCAGATGTATCCTCTTCAACTGATAATCCCATCGGCTTGCGTCGTCTCTCGCCCAGTCGACCTGCGGAGGGAGTATTAGCATGATCCACGCTGGGCGGAATGGCTACCTTACCTCCCCATTCTTCAACGAGAGTAGAGTTTGCAGGTCCCCCATAAGCTTGTTCATGGCGTTGATCGTACTGAGGAATGCTCCATACGAGCTCCCGAGCCTCGACTGCAGAAGCTCGACCAGATCCTCGCGCTGCCACCCGTTGTATTTCGGTATCGTCATAAAACGTTGCAACTCTTCTTGTGGCAAATTTGCAGAGATTAGGAAACGCTCTAGCACTTGATCGAAGAGCTGTTTCTCGATGTCGACCGCGTCGATAAAGTTGATGAAGTCGGTTCGGAAGCGCTTCCATTTGACCTGCAAGGGCGTACAATTAGCTAACACTCGACAATACTAGTATGGTTGACTCAAATCCCCGAGCTCTCCGAAGAAGAGACGTACCAAAGGCTCAAAGCCTTCTTTATAATGTTCCGCAGCTGAGATTAAGAGTGGGAATCCTCCCAAGACAAAGCCTGCGATCTCTACTCCGGACATTATTGCGTATGCGTGTTCTGATTATCTACCATAAGATGTTTCGAGAGGCTCTAGGAGCCTTCTTGTCGTCGCCGCCGCCGTCGTCGTGCTCTTGGAGCGGCTTATTTGAGTTCAATTCCACATCCTTGTCTGTGCGGGCCGAGTTGCAGATCCCCCACTGGGCCCGTTAGTTCTAGGGCGATGACAGCCTTTAGCAACAACAATTGCAAGAGTACGACAATATCAGGAGCCACACATGTTTAAATACGCTGACCAGCAGGACTCCCATTCGAGGAAGGCTGTATGAATGAGGCGCGCTCTGACAATGCTTCACTTTGTCGTATAGTCTTAGAAAATAGGCACCATCCGGCGAGGCTCTAGCCGCCTGCTCAGCACAGCTGTAGCCGACAATTCTGATGATTTGAATACGGCGCTCCCAACAACCAGGGAAGGAGAGGACATTGCAGTTTCCTCGGCATTTTGAGGGAGTAAGGTCTACTCTCAAGCCATGAATTCCTCCGACCCAGGAGCATGTGATGTCGAAGATGAGTCGGCAATATCAACCTTGAGCAAGGAGTGCCTGAAAGAATACGAGGATCTTTGTAGCAGTCTACGCAACACCAATAGCGAAGATTCAAAACAGAATGGCTATGACCGTGGCCTTGCGCTACGCGCCGTTGAAGATGCGAAGGTGCAGTTCAAGGCTTGGGTACGTTTCACTCACAGAGAGATTCTCACCTCCATATAAACAATGCAAGTACTGATCCCGAGACCACAGGCTACCAATATAGCTGCATTTCAAAAGGGATTCCTTCGAAGCTCACTTGACTTCCGACTCAAAGAAGCTGCTGAAATTCGACGAAGAATTCTGAAAGTGCTAGGCAATCTTAACGAATCTTTGATTGATGCCTCGTCGATTGTGTCTGGATTAGAACCCAATGAGACCTGGGACGTTGGGGCAATCAGTGACTCAGAGGATGAAGCACCTGCCAAGTCTTCTGAAATTGAGAGGACATCGGATTTTGATGAGCTTATCAAAGCTATCAAAGCAGCAAATATCAGCTTGATGAAAATGTCAATGGTGATTCGAAACTCTCCCTCTCGTGATGACTACCTGAAAGCGGCAACTCGATACTCTTTCGATCCACGGTATGATATTGGTCATGTGATGGAGAAGCATGGTTCTGCGAAGAGAAGCAGCGACTGGCTGCTCGAACGTCTTGGGAAGGCTATTACCCGACGGCGCCAATACTTGAAATATCGTGAGGACCACCACGGAAAATTGACTAGAGATTGGGAAGAGGCTCCAGCCACCCCTGAAGTCAAACTAGACTTGCAGGAAGAGAAACCGCCAACCACTATTGCTCATACCAAAGCAACAACGTTCGTCGAGAACGTTGTCTTGCCAGAGGTTCCCGATGGAGAAGAGCTAGGGGGGTCATTTGGAGGATCACAGACCTCTTATGAAGCTACAATGATAGGGGAGGGTACAGAAATCAGACTCACTGTACCACAGCACCCGAAAATGGCCTTTGAGGGAGTTCCATTCGAATTTGGCAGTCCATTTCAATGTCCTTATTGCTACACAGAGCAAACGGTTAGAAATCGAGCAGCCTGGAAGTAAGAGATGAGGCCCTTGATTATCTGAACATGACTAATATGTTGGTAGAAATCACGTCTTTCGCGACCTAAAACCATATGTTTGCACTTTCCGACAATGCGATCTCAGAATGTTTCGTAGCCGAAGCGAATGGTAGGCTCTCTAATCCCCAATATCGGCGTCTGCTAATGCTTCAAAAATCTGTGAAATGAAACTGCCGCTAATTATTTGCAGGTTTGCGCATGAAGTACAAATTCATCGGCGGGAATGGACTTGTCCACGTTGTGAGCTTGGTCCTTTCGACAATATTGAATCCTTCCAAAATCATCTTATAAAGATTCACAGCTCGCCTTCTGGTTCTCAGCTTGAAGCTCTCGTGTTGCAGAGCGAGGAGCCAGTGGATAAAATATCATCCACGGCGTGTAAGCTTTGTGATGATTGGGAGACGAATCTTCTGGATTCCAAGCATAATTCAAGACGCTTATTTCTCAACGACGGACATATTGTTGAGCCATATGGTACTCTCCATCAATTTCGAAGGCACCTTGGACGCCACATGGAACAACTCGCGCTATTTGCACTTCCAAAAAGCGACGGAGATGAGATGGAAGATGACAGTGCGGATAGCGACGACGATGGAGAAGAAAACCTCGATAAAGCTGTCGAGGACTTTGGAAGCAAACTGGACCAAAGCGATCACAGCGATCAGCGAAGTAACAACGATTTGCCCTCAAACTCCAAGGAATCGCCGGGCTCGACTCTTTGGTTGCTCAATCTTCCAGAATCAGTAACAATCGCAAATCTGAGATCTCAATTCGAACCCTACGCTACTGTGATAGGGGCGAATGTATTCAACTACGCCAAGTGTGGGCTCGTAACCTTCGAAAATGGACGGGAAGCCCTGTCTGTAAATCGTCAACTATATAGGACCCGAGACAGACCTTGGGGTTGTCTGCTTTCTTTCAACAAGCCAGCTGAGCTCATAAGCATGCATGAAGCGAATTTCAAAAAATATACCAGTTATATTTGGGATGATATGGAACTTGGCATTGGCATTGATGAGAGTTCTCTCGAGGGTCATATAAGCAGTTTTCTCCTGGAAACTTTTGGAACAGGCATCCCAACTCGCAAACTGGTGAGTAATCATCGGCTGTCTAGAAACGGATTTTACGACTAATCTTGATAGCTTGACGCGGTAACGCAGTATGGGCTGCCCAGAAGATTGACTCCTGTAGGTCCAAATCTGTTAAAAGCCGTGGTCATGCTAACACATTCGCAGGACGAAAAGAATGAGATCAGAGTCAGAGCCTCCCGGAACAGGAAGGTGATCACGAAAGACCCAGAAGCATCCCCCGACGATCTGATTTCTGGTGAGAAGACATCTTCTACCGAGCCTAGGATCGTACATTTGACTCAAGATCTCAAACAAGACCTGAGTATCCTCGAAAGCAGGAAAATAAAAATCCCGCCTGGATTTATTTCATCATTGGAGAAACAATATTTTCGAGCTTTCGATGATCCAGAAGCCTCAGGTTACATAGATCCAGTTGCCAAGCGGACCTTTCTAGAGGCATGTGGAGGTCTTGAAAGACAAGATCTTCACAAGATGGGCGATTCGGGATATTTCGAAGGTCTAATTTTAGAGTTCTTCCAATATACAATCGCAACCAGATTTGGCGTATCCCAGAAGCGAAAGGTCTCACAACTCGTTGCAACATTCGTGAGAATGATCAAGCTCATTTTGATACTTGACTACAGAAGTACATATGAGACAGTCATAAATGATCTAGATATCTTGGAGAGCAAGTTGAACATTCGTTATCTGGCACCTACTGGGTATCAGAATCCTGAGATTCCTGAGAATTCCGATCAGGAATCCGATTCGGTATCCCAGCTGGCGGGTGAAGACTCAAAAGCAGCGAATCGGGACAATGGACGCTCTATATCCCAGGTAGAGAAGAGCGGCACTAAACTCTTCATGGCTACAAATGATGTCCTAGATACCCTGACGCAATGGTCTCAGAATGATGCGACAGATTATCAAGTCTTAGAGGTTTACAACAGACTATCGTATGAAATCGATATGGCCTGCAGAAGCTTCCAAGCAGTCGGTCTTGATACGTCAGACATAGGTAATGTTCCCCCAGACTAATATTCAGGCAGCTCAATATTAATACTTCAAATTAGACAATGCTCAAAACCTGTTAGGGGGCGTGCTCGAAGCTACTCTTAACCACGAAGCAAGCGTCGAAATCTTAGAAAAGTATCTTCCCCGAACCAGAGATATAATTATAAACCTGTTACAAGTTGTTAAACAAAAGCAGCAGACAGTTCGTCAGAAGCGAACAAAAAATTTCAAACTTCAGTCGCAAGAACAAATATCCTCTACGAACACCAACCCACCTGCCGGGAAAGGAACAGTACCACTTATGCCATCTTTAGTCGATCCTCGTGCTAGTGTCATCCAAAAAGATGCTTTTCGTAACACACCATTGTGGGTCGCTGCTCGCAATGGCGATGTGTCAACCCTGAAGTCTGTACTAGAGAACAATCCTCCTCGCAACGATGGTAGTCTCCACGAGGCAGCTAGAAAGCTTTATCCCGATGCTGTCAATCTCCTCATCAAAGCTGGTCATGACGTAAATTTTCCATCCCCAAAGCACGGAGGCCGCAGTCCACTGGGTGAGCTATGCTATGCCTGCAAGGGGTACAAAGACCTAGAAGGTCTCTACAAGACTCTCAACGTACTAGCTGCTGCTAAGGCTGATCCACTAAGGAAATTTCGTGGTAGGACGGCTCTATTCATGGCTATGGAAAACCCAGACCCGATTCCTTTGGTCACGGCCCTGCTTGAAGTATGTTTTTGGAAAGACCTGAATGATCCGAATAATATTTATGAGGAAGGAGACTACTTTTATTCGCCGACAATTTACATAAAGAAGGGCATAATTGAACAGCCTGAAGCCACTGCTAATGAAATACTACGAAAGCTCCAAAACTACAACGCCACTGACAGGTACTACGCGAAAGAGAGTATACAGCAACCCGCAGATGCTATCGGGATGCCATTACGATTACGAGATTTAGAGCATGATAGACAGATAAATTTAAGGCGACCCATAGAAGAGAATATTTTTGAAGGAAAGCTCAAGAGGGCAGATGAAGAAATGGCAAATCAGCAGCTACTAGAGGAGCGCCAAGATTGGGGGGCATTACAAGTCCATTTTGAGGAGGTTCATATGCCTCCTTCTGCAGTCCCGTTCAAGGCAGAGGACGAAGTTGAGAAGAGTGAAGAGAAGCGGACTGAGAGCGAGTCAATATACCGGTGCGATATCTGCGGAAAATCACTTCCACCTGGCTCTGTATGGACTTGTAGGGAGTGCGACAGTGCATATTGCGAAGATTGCCGGACGATCGAATCATCGCGCTCCGAAGAAGCTACTCTAAGGCAATCTCACCGCCACGTACTTTACAGACCGGAGCCACGTACCTTACCTGACCTACCTGGGTGGTATCCGTCTACCCCTTTACCTGTTTCGGTGAATCCGTCCAGTGCTCAAAGCATCGAAACTCCCCCCACCGATTCGAGAAATATTCGATCGGCCAGACCTACAACGCCATCTTGGGCAGATTTCCTCTCATCTAGTTTTGTCGGGGCGAGTGAGAATGCAAACAAACGTCGAGAGCAAGAGGAATCCCGAAAGACTAGGTCATCAACTTTAAACAAGGCGTCATCTCGGACTGAGTTTACCGATGAAGAGAATTTACACGCGCCAACCAATGACGACTCTGAGGACATAGACGAGGACGTTCCCGTACTCGGACGCGAGCCTAGTCAGCAACTTCGTATGGCTAGTTTTCAATTTGAGCCAGTATCCCTGCCTGCTTCTAGAGTACCTTCAGACGAAGGCAGCTCAGATGGCGAAGAGGTTGATTTTGATACTGGTCGAGACTCACCGGTTTTCCCCCCCATAGACACGGAAGACGCGAGAGGTAAGGGCATACTTTAAGAGTGTGGATCGATTGAAAGGCTTGTTCCTCTTGATCGGCGAGACGCAAGGTTTGCTCCATTGCACAAAATCGACAATTTGATTCCTCAGGAGGATGGAAGCTATACGTGGAGTATATTTCAGGGTACAGGACGTAGCGTCCTGGAGGACTACCTCACTAAGCTATTTGGTACCCCCGCATGTTACCTCTCGATAAGGGACGAAATGTGCATTTGTAGACTCCAAGAAAATTGACGCAGTTGGAAATGAGAGCTATATATGGGCCCAATTCGGTTGATCTTCTTCCACGGCTGCTGGCAGCTCACCAGAAGATACACGAGGGAACACCGAGCTGTCGCCGAGGAGCATGAGCAAAGAAGTCTTTCCTCTTCAAAAAATCAATGGAGGAATGTTCCTCTATGTGGTGAAAGCTACTTCTAGAATACATTACCTTGGATCATGTTTACAAGCTTTATTTGAATATAGGGAAGAGGGTGCGGTGTCTCTAATATACAGATGAGCGGCCCCCACAACCAGCAGAACTGGGGCCAGTGGCCGACGGCGTTATTGATTTTATGGAAGATAATCTCATTCCTTTTTTTTTGAATTTTGTCCCGCTAGTTTCAAAGGTTAAAGAGAAGGATCCGAACGCTGCGGAGGAATGAGAATCTAGATGATGTTCAACTCTGTCCCAAAGATCCGTTCTCTAGCAAATGCAATTAGAATCAATCTAAGCCTACGATATGTATGATATTTGAGTCCACGCGAATCTAGAAGATGCACGTCAACCGTAGAGCAAAATCATAGAACGGTGCTTCTAACCTGTACAGCAAGGACCGAGCTCGGCAGTCACTATTTTCTTACTCCTGAGAACGGAGATCTTGCCCCAAAACCGGGTTAGTGCTGCATCACCATTGCTTTGTAAGCTAAGCACCAGCACCTTGCTCACCCACTGTACCTCTTCCCAAGATTACTTTCAAGTCAATCTCACCGAAAAAAAAACTCATGTCTGGCAGTAGCAAAGATGGCAGCTTTCCCCCGCGGCGAAAAGCTCTATATGCTTGTGCATCATGTCGAAAGCAGAAAAAAGGATGCGATAAACTTCTCCCCTCATGTTCAGCATGTGTACGACATAAACGGACTTGCAAATACGGGGTCGGAGCTCCCCCTGCAGTGTCCGAGGAATATGAGGTCCTGCAACAGAGATTGTCTTTTTTAGAAAATGAAATGAGTCGACATCATACAGGCGATGGGTCGGACTCGTCTCGAGAGTTATCTCAACCATCTTCATTCGGGGCCCACATCGCCAATAAGCACGCCCTACCAAATTCCTCTGATTTCCCCAACGCCTTTTTCCTCGATGTTGATGTATTTCGGGAGCAAAAGCTGAAGGGTCCAAGACCACAACTCATGGTTCCTGGTCACGTTTTCGGGGTTATTGGAGACGAGATGCAGATCCAGTCGACGATCGGTGCTTACTTCGTCTCCACATTCACGTGGATGGGGATAGTTTCCAAGAAGAAGCTGTATAGAGATACGCCCATCCCATCCATTGCGTTAGAAGCGGATGTAGCTTTATTGGTTCTTTGTATGAAGTTGATTAATGACAAAGTGGGGGATCAAGACCCCCGCACGACGCTGTATTCTATAGCCAAGGATTTCTATAGTGCTGTTGAAGTGACTGGTATTGGATCTATTCGTTTGCTTCAGGCGGGGATATTGATTACTTTGTATGAGATGGGTCATGCTATATATCCGGATGCGTACTTGACTTTAGGAAGATGTGGGCGAGTGGGTCAGGCTATTGGACTTCAAAATACTGGGGGCATCCCTCAACTGGCGCTAGAGCCAGAGAGTTGGGATGATATGGAGGAACGACGCAGGGTGTGGTGGGCTGTGTATATATTAGATCGGTAAGCGGTGCACGAATTGCGACATGAAGCACTCTAACGACATCCAGGCACATGAATGTTGGAAATCCATCCCGAACTCTCGCTCTAGCAGAAGCTGGACGGGCAGAGTACCTTCCCGTTGACGATAAATCCTGGGAACAAGGCGTAAATCCCCAACTAAGTCTCAGAATCCGTCACTCGACTAACAATCAGCCCCAGGAAAAAGTGACAAGCGAACCCCTCTTCATCTCATCATCAACCAACATCGAAGCTGCACCCTTCGCAAGACTGGGTCAGACATCTCACCTACTGAGCCTCGTCCTGACGCACATCCAAGATCGCGGGTATGATCCAACTCTCCGCCTCGAAGAAGCCCAGCAACTTAACAAAGCTCTCCTCGCTCTCTGCACATTCCTGAAAAGGGAAGTCTCAAACGAGGCAACTAGAATTTGTGTCCCCATCGCGACATGCTATAGCGCACTTATGCTTCTCTACGAACATTGCCGCAAAGCGGGACAAGGAGTTTATCCACTCAGCGCTGAGATAGAGCTGCAGGAACTTGGAACCAGTAGGGTGAGCGCTCTAGTTCCGGATGTTGTCGTTTTTGCCGGCCACGTGCAGATGATTTTACCGTATAATACGGATCAAGCTTCTCCTCTGGTTGCTCATTGTTTTTATCGTGGTGCTGTGCTTGCTTTGAAGAACTTGACGCCGGAATGTGCAAAGGTGTTTGGGTATATGAAAGAGACGCTGCGGATCCTTGGCTGTAGATGGGGGGTAGCGCGTGAGAAGCAACCTTGATTTCCTGAGGCTCATACTGACTGATAAACTTTAGGAGAATATCTTAAGCTAGTCGAACATATCAGTGAGATGCCACCACCTTTGGCTTTTTCGGACTAGTCGAGTGGCTATAGGCATACAGCTTGCCCCGCCCGCTTAATGGCAGCTTTGAGCTGGTAGAGACTAAATACAGTGACGAATCTCGTACACAGCAATTAATACAAAACAGGTAAGCACCCCGAACTACCCCACTATTTTTCCTTCACTCATAATTTCAGGAAAACAAAAAGGCTACACTGGTATTGCCAGAGTACTGTCTCCGACTTCGAAAGCCACACACGAGTCCGGTAGTTAGACTCCCTACTGCAGCAAGCTACTGTGGTTCTTCCACGACAGCTTATGCTTCTCGACAGTGCCAGATTTTTCCAACCGAGCAGATGCTTCGCGACTCAAATATTCAACGTGTAGTGTTCCAGAAATCAACCACTTCGTCAAAGCTTTGTAAGGGCGAAAGCTAAGGCAGGCACTGACAAGCCAATGTCTCTCTACCCCACTCGAGGGCGAAATGGGCACTCTTCCCTCATTCCCTGGCCCTTGGGCCACCAGAGTGGGGGGAGATAAATCGTGACGGGAATCATCTCACCCACCTACGAGCCCCCCAAAATAGCTTTCAAACTCCCCGCCCCAAAAACCACAAACGCCAAAATAAAACTCGCGATCCCAAATGCGCCCTGAACGTCATGTTCCAACACCGTCCACGCAACCCCAAACACTATACTCCCTAAGCTCAACAACCCAAACCCCACCACCCAAAATGCATTCCAATGCCACCCTTCCTCAAAATGTACCCCCCAGCCTGTACTCATTCCCTTTCCCAGATCTCGTGTCAACGGTTCTTTCACGCGCTTTGGGAAGAAATTGAGGATGGGCGAGGAATTCTTGTCAGCATGCGAAGGGTGCGCGTAGAAGTGCATTAGCGCGTCGGGGCCGATTGGAGGTGTGGTGGCGGGTGCGGAATCGCCGGGGAGGTAGGTATATTCGGGTGGCGGTAAGAGTCTTTCTTTCGGGGGAAGCTCGCAGGTCTTGGAGGGGATGGAGACGATGTCGTTGATGAAGAGATCGAACTGCCATACGTCCATCAACACTTATTTTTTGATATCAAGAGGAAAAGAGCGCTTACACGAACGAATTTTATTTCCTTCAATTGCCTCATTGAGAGGAGGGATTTCCATTTTCGCCGTCGCGTGTTGTATGTTTGACGTAATATTTCGAAGAAATCCCTATCTGTTCTCAAATCCTGAACACCAGGTTGTACAAGTTTTGGTGCTAGTTGGAAATCTCCGTCGCTCATGCAGAGCAGAAGATATCTTGATTCTTCTGGCGGTACGGATGGCATTTTTGATGAGGAGGGGTCATTCTGAGCTCTTACTTCGTGGACTGGGAGACCTTTCGGGTCCTCTTGTGCTTTGAGAAGATTTAGGATTAGGGAGAAGTTGACAATTTTTTGCATAAAAAACGATCTGGTGCCAGGTGATATTATTGAGGGCCCTCCTGAGCTGGCCTGTGAGCGGATGTAGCGTTCATTGAGTTTTCTTTCGAGGTCTTTGGCTGCTCCTGGATGGGCTTCTTTCACATCGAAGTAGCCGCTGTGCCCACAGATCTGATAATCGAGCAATCGTTAGCATTGAATCTGATTGAATTAAAGGTTACCCCAACGCAAATATAAGATTGTGATGACATGAGATTGGGAATAATTGTCCACTCGGAGAGGTGTTCAATAATGACTCACACATTTCCAGCGAACTCTTTGCATGCATGGCTCAAGCGCGCGCTCTGCGAGTCTCAAAGCCCGAAGACAAGTCAAAAGTATATCTATTCTTTTGACACGCTCGTCTTTGGTCTGAGTCTCATCTGCCTCCTCATGCACATCTTGGTTAACGGGATCGGTAATGCCCTCACTATCCGACCTTTCATCAATATCTGAGTATTTAGGGACGCGCTTAGCAAGACGATCTTCTTCGAATTCTATTTTCTTGTAGTCTCGTTTCCTCAAATTTGCGGGGCTCATTCTCAGTGAGAAATCTCCCTTCCCGCGAGGCGGTAGAAATCGAGACATCCCAGGTTCCAGATAGTGAGAACGATCGTCAGCATACGATGAGTGTTTCTTCAGATTGAATGCGTCTTCCAAAGATTGATCCTCCGATTTCATATAAGTTTGAAAATCTGACGAGACAGTTAGATATGCACTGATGTCGTTCGCCAGATTTAGGTCTGTCTGCTCTGCAACATTTTCTTCCTCGTAAATGTCATATTCATCAATATCTTGAATGATTTCTCCGACTGTGGTACCCGTCATTTGGGATTCAGTATCTGGGTCTCGATTTTTCCTCATAATCTTTTCGTCAAATGATAAAACGGCTGTCTTCTTGGAGGAGACCCCAGCGGATTTCTTGTCGATTGGTAAAGTCTCGCTAGTTTCGAGAGTTTGCAAGACGGAATCAACTTCTGAACAGAGGTCCGATTGTTTCTTGGCATCAGTCAAAATTCTAGTTCTCGAAAGGTTTGCTTGAAGGTCTGCATTGGCAGCTCTAGTGGGTGGATATCTTCCATCCTTGGTCGGGGAAACGCTATTCAGACTCTTAGGAAGTACCCTGTGAAGCAAATCGTAAATCTTTAATTCATCAGAATGAGCTATTTCGGTTCTGGAACTTACTCTTCTGATATATGGTCTCCTGATATATCGTTCTCTGCATTCCTGATACCAAAGTCTCTCAACATTCTTTCTTCCTCAAGCATGAAAACAATCCCAGCATGGCCTCGATTTGCAGCCAAACTCTCTGGAGTGTCTCCATGCACGTCAATGTTGTCTAGATTTGCACCATTATCTAGCAGTAGCCGTACAATATCTGTAAACCCGGCGTAACAGCTCATACTCAATGGAGACCACTACGTCAAGGTGAGTTGGGAGGTACAAAAACCGGGTATCAACTTACCCCTATCTGATTCCGAGCCTCAATATTAGCCCCCCGTTTTAGGAACTTAGTCACCTTTACTACATCTCCGTCGCTGGCAGCCTGGAGAAGGTGTTTATCTTGCTTGAAAAACTTAGCGGTAATAGAGGACACAGTCCAGCTTTTCTTTGGTTTCTTCTTGAGTTTGGCGAACGATTCAGAACGATTTCCGCGCCCAGATGCTGTCAAATTCTCATCGATCGAATGAACAGTCGGAGCATAGCTTGTTGGATTTGCAGATCCGGAGCCACCGTATCCTGAGTCAGAAGCTATTTCTTCTTCAGCAGATGGATTTGTCTCGATCAACATATCATTCGATATTGCTTTGCTAAGCCACGCTGAGATGTACGAGTGATTCTCCGCAATCACGGTTTCGGATATTCCCACGTCCTCGAGTTCCCGCTTAAGTTGTCTCCAGGCGTTTCCATTTTCTTCATTCTCCGTGAGAATCGTGCTATTCGAAACAACGGATCCTTCGCGCATGCCTAATCGAACTTCTTCAATGAACTTGGCGAGACGTTTCTCGAGCCTGGCAGTTGAGGAGCTAGTTAAGCCGACGTATGAGTATCGCGTCCATCTTCTTCCACACTTAAATACTTACTCTGCAAGAAGGACGTTGAAAGAGCTCAATAGTGCAGTGTTCGAGATCAATCGCCTTGTGAGATCTGCCAGGTCCTCCAGACCCCATCTCACCCGGATCCATTTCCGTTGAGCCTGTGTGCCCAAGGACTCATATTTGTCCAAAAGGTTCCGTATATCCGATAAGGTATCATTGCATCCTTGAATTAGGACCATTAACCTTTCGCTCTTGCCACCAAGATCCACTGGGTTTCCAAATTCAAGAAGGTCTGCAGCCTCTTTCAACACAACATGTAGAGAGGCCACCTCTTGCGAGATACGCTGAAAGTCCTCCGACGAATTCTTGCAATCCTTATACAGGGTCCAGGCACAATCTGTCGCTCCGACGAACTTTGAAGTGATTGCAGCGATGGACAACGGATCCATGGTCGAAACGACGTGCGTGAGAAGAAATGAGTAGAAAAGACATTGAGTAGAAGAATTTGAGGAGATGACGCAGCCTTGTAGGTAGGTGAGCTTATCAGCTTCAGCTGCGGCAAGGCAGAATAGCGATTGCCAAAGGGTGTCGTGGGAGACGAGGCTGAGGAAAGCCTCACTATAACCCTTGAACAAGCCACGGCGCTAAAACCACGTGAACCTCTGACCGAGATAAGTACAGATAATATAAATCTTGCCCAAAGGGAATATGAGACTATGGCATATGCTCGCATTCTGACGGAGGGTGTCTTTCATGATGGGGACTAGAAGCCTTGTACCCTTCGAGACGGGATGGGAGAAACGGGAGGCCACCAAAATTTCCATTTATCTCAACCCCCGGGCTGTATCATCACATGAACCTAGGAATTGAACAAGTTGTTCATAATAGCAGTCAGAGAATGGAGGACGACAAGGAAGGAATAATGAGGCTTTTATCCATGTACCTCGTGATCAGTCCGAGAAGTATGTCTTTGTGTCTTAGGTACTGTGAAAGAAGGGGGCAGGATCAAAAACTTAATAAAAACTCCTCTACATTCTCCGAGATCCACCCTTTGCTACTACCCGACCGACCCGAAAATATTTCAAGAGCAAGCAAGGAGAACATGACCTCCTTCAAAATGAACGGCATTAAGACCCCAGCAGGAGGAGCTGTAGCTCCTCTTCGTTGCTTCCCATCACCCAACACCTTGAAAAGGCCAACTATCTCCATCTCAATAGAAGCCCTGCAGTTCGCAAGGAAAGGAGTACACCGTCTCCTCGCCGTCTGACGCTTCCCTCCACCGAAAGTCTAAAACGCTAGACGAGTTCTGGACGAAGGCTCAATCGCTAGCGAAAGGAACTATGGTACACGCCTTTTCGAAAGGAGTCAAGCTACCGAAGCTCTGATTGTGTAAGTCGCGGTGAGAGATTGGAACTTCCCAATGTCTGTTTTGAATGGGGATATTCAAGAGGTGAGACAAAGAAGCCAATTGTGTAAGCTGTAAAGTGTAGAGACACATTCGAACAAAGCTATTATTGCAAAATGCTCCTGAACAGAATCTATTTCCGCGGGAAATCCTTCTTCGAAGCTGCTCATTCTTGACAAAAAAAAATCATGAACATTCTATTTTTAATCGATGACCATCTTGGTAACATATCGACCTCAATACCCCGAAGTACTGGTACACTTTCCTATAGCTCTTTGATCCCTTTATTTAACTTGAACTTGAAATCTTTCAGGCCTCCAACTCCTACATCAATCTTGAACACAGCCCCACCATACTTCATACTCTCCGCTTCCGTCTCATCTTCCTCCATCGCACTCGTGACCCACAACTCCGTGCCCACAAAAACTGGACAGGTGATGTTTCGCGTGGGATACGTGATCTTCCCCACTATCTTTCCTTCAGGACTGATCTTCAGCACTTGCCCCTCCCCATAGACCGCTTGCCAGATGAAACCATTGGAATCCATCTTGAATCCGTCTGGGTCACCGTCTCCATCATGTCGCCAGAATGTCCGGGAATTGGTGATGTCGCCTGTGGCATGGTTGTAGTCGTAGGCTAGGATATGTTTCTCTGTCGAGTGTGTGAAGTAAAGAGTTTTATAGTCCTGAGACCAGCCGACGCCGTTGGGGATCGTTAGTGATTCTTGGATGGTATAACGGGAAAGGTCGTTGTTGAAACGGAAAAGAGAGCCTATACAATCTCAGTGAGCTTCCTAGCACCACAAACCACTCGACATGTGATTCCGCAAAATGTTTCCCGAGGGGTTCTAGCGGTTGGGAGTCACCCCGAAGTTCCACTCTCCAAAACCCGTCGGCAATTCATAGAAGCTTTTTGGGGGAAGCATCTCGCCTGGGGAGTGTATAAATATGAAACATGTAACTTACCCTCAGCCTTGGGTTCACCCACCCAAAAATCGTTCATCGTTCCAATCCAGAATCGCCCCTCAGGATCAACAGCTCCATCATTACTCCTCAGCCTTTCATCCCTTTCCTGTGTATCATAGAATCTCTTCAATAAATCCGATTTCCCCGTTTCCCTGTCCAAAATATATATCCCACTTTTCCCTCCCACCAGTATCTTCTTCGCCGGATCAACTCCCTCGATATCAGCCGTCACACCAACCGGCATACCCAAGTCCAACGTTTTCAAGCTACTCGGTCCCTCCGCCAAGTTAAAAGTATGTAACTGGTGTTTCTTGATATCCACGAAGCGAAGCGTATTGGTTGCAGGCTCGAAGTATGGTGCTTCTCCCAATCCACAATGGAGATTGATCCACGGCTCCTTCACGGTCCAGGTCTGAAAATCAGCCATGGTTGAGGTCTTGGGCGTATTTCGGGAAAAGGAGAGGATCCAATGCCACAAGGAGGAAAAGAATGAAGTTGACATCTTATCGACGGCGACGTGTTTTTGGTGGGGCAAATTTGTGAGGTCATTCGTATCTGAAGCGAGGGCCGACTTCAACAAAATCACAACGCTTTCAAATCCCAATCAAAGAACATAAAAAAACGTAGAACGAGTACACAAACAATGCCGGGGAAAGCTTCACTCGCAGAACAAAGATCACACAGCGTATTTGGCATTGAGATAACGGCGCGGTATATATCTCGCTTTCGTTATTGCAATATCTGTCTATTCGGCTGGCGGGCCTGCACTCCGTCTACCTCCATTCCTCCGAAATTGATATTCTCCGTGTTGATGGGCGACATTGGGGAAGTTTGTCACTGTTGATAGTTGGCTGAAGGTCTTTTTTTACGCTTTGTTTATTGTCTGGATGTTCTTGCGGGTACAATCTGGAGGTCTTGTGCCTGTATGCGACGCAATATATGCTGAGGGGCACATTGCAATACCCTGAGTTTGGCAACGGCTCGAGTCTTGAGATCAAGTCGATCTTGCTGCTACTGTGCAATATGTCTTCGGTGGACGTGATGTGGATAGGAGGTGGATAAATCTACTTGAATGTTCTCGTGTTCGCTCTGTTGTCCACTGTCCACTGGCTGGTAATAGACCTGGAGAGCAAGTCGCTATTCAGCAGCAAAGCCTCGATCATGGCTTGAACTCAATTTTTAAGGATCCTGACAGGTGCTAAGTTTTGTTATTGCGCAGGAAGGATGGACTCCGTCCCTTATCCTCAACCGGCCTAACCATTAGCTGGCCCATTCACTCTACCCCTTCCTCACTCTCTCCGCTTGGAGAAATCAGCACATCCGGTTCGACGAATTTACGGAGTTCAAAGTTCACACCCACATTCACATGACAAATACCAATTTTGAGTGATATCAAGTGCCGTTTTTGAGGCTGTGGATTGCGCCGAGATGCCATCTGTCGCCATGATCGTGAGATTTAGTATGCAGTATTGCAGATCATCTTCAATTTATGACTAGAAAGCAGCGGTCTGTGCCTTGATATACGACAAACTTGAGAGGTCATGAGATGATGTAGCCAGGGTTAATAAGATAATCCAAACCTCTAGTCGCATCAAAAGAGAGGCATAATAGGCAGTGATTTACGGTGCATGAGCTATCTCGTGATTTTCATCACGAAATTGGTTTTTGAAGTTGCTGCAGCCTTAAATTACAAGCCCTTCGGGAATTTCAAGGAAGGGAATTCTCCTAACGAGGGCTAAAACAAAGGGCAAGGTCAAGGGTGGTTTATTTGAGTCGTTCACAACTTCATATTACACTCCTTGAAACCCCCTCTTCAGCACATCCTTCAATATGCGCTAGAAAGTCACCCCGCATATCTAATGGGTCACTAGCCATGTGCAATATTTACAATAGGGAACGGCTCGCAAATAGTGAAACTCGTTGACCGCTACAAACTACTAACCTTGACCTAGAAATCACGATAGCACACCGCAATTACAAGGTCTCCTTGCCTAATAAAGCTAAGAACACGCATGCTTTATTCACACCTCGACCTAGGGACATGTATGCAGTAGCTGCACGTGCATGAGATATCACCTGCTTAAGCGCTATCTCATCACATTCGAATGTGCGCAACAAGAGGTATCCGGAGCCTACTGCTCAGTTGTCCCCGGCAGACCGCTGTTCGGCACATAAGCATAGGTAGTGCAGCTGGGAATTTTACGACTTGTGCGTGCGATCTTATTACACGTGATGAAGCTTGGGGAGCTCAAGGCTCAAGCAGAAACCTTGCGCACTGACGTACCAACATAGCAGTTAGTTATCTGCTGCAGAGTCTCATGAACAACAGTAGCAGCTTGATCATGCTGTATTCTTTGACTTTCGCGGAGTCGGAGATTATTTCAGCGATGGCTTGCTCCGAAATTATCAGAATTTGCTTCTTCGTTCCAGAATCCCGACACGGCATAAAAGTTCTTGAGAAAAAGCTTCTTGAGGGAAAGTCAAGGAGACCGGTTGCTTTTCCTACGTCCTTCAGCGTTCAGACCAGGATTTCAATCCTTTTCAATTCTGAAGCTGACAAAAAGGTACCATACGTGAGGTGACACCGCTTTTCTGTGCCGTCTGCATTGCGGCAACAAGTCTTTCCTTACCCGAGGATCAACGGCGCACTCATTATGCTCGCTATCGGTCTTGGCCCATGTCGATTTCTTGATTATCTTGACAGAATTATTCCAAATTCTCATGACCTATGGTTCTGCGGTTTATGGTGAGTCGAGAATGGTTTCGAGAATATTACAATACGTTTTAGCCATCTGCATTCCGGCGCCCAGCACATGACTGTTTCGCCATGCGCGTTCGTTATCGACTTACATATGCAGTATCTGCACGGACGGGGATTAACGTGCGTTCGTCGTGGGGTGGGACGCGGGAGACCCAATCATGCAGGTTCGCCTCGTCCCATCTCTTGCATGATAACTGTTTGCCTTGTTTCTGTATGGACTTGGGAGATGCCGGATCGATGGTTCGCCTTGAGTTCTGCACTCTTGGATGCAAGAAATGAGTCTTGAATGATGTGATCAAACTTGCATCGTCGCTCGGTCCACAGCTCTACTTCGAACGCCAGAGTCAGGCTGAGGAACTCTCGCTCACACGCCTGACGGTTTGAAGAACTAACATGACGTACACCGTCCTATCGGCTTCAAAGTCTTCCAAATCCACAGCACGGGATGGCAATGGAAATAGACTGTCCGGGAAGGGAAAATGAAAGGCCCCTTCACTTCCAGCCAGATCTTGATTGGATCATTTTGGTCTGAGGCACCGTCAGGAACATGGCGGTGGAGACCGCTATTAGTGCTAGGCTCGCTGTTTGAGCAATGAACGGCTTCCGCTAGAGCTGGTGATCCTTTAATATTCTAGCCGTACGCTAATTTGGCCCATTACCAGAGCCTCGGTAGCTCAAGTACTAGCACAGAGGATTCCAGCTGTGCGAAGCAAGCAATCGGATGTCGCACCGGGACCAGGTGAGGTAGCTGCATCGGGAGAGATGACATATTTTTGAATGACCACGGAGCGGGGCTCAGGTAATCGTGGCTATGTTCTCTTTCAAGTTAGAAACGAAGAAGGCTTCAAAAACCCCTGGAAAGGACTTCATCGGTACGGTCACGATCGAGACGCGCCACTCTGCTGCAGGAAATCCTGAGTGGGCCAAAGGCACGGCTCATAGGATAGGGATGGAGGCTTCCTTCCATCCACAGGTAATTGAGCTTCTCATTCCTCAATTAGAGCACTGTTAAGATAGTTCAGCAATGTCAAGACGCCCGGAAGGCAATTTCAATCATACAGCAAAATTCCAAGTTAGCCGGACGAGTTCCTTCCTGGGTCTTAAGGAAACACAAGACCAATAGAAACTGATATGCAAAAACTATTTGGCGCACTTAATCACCGAGTTGAGACATTTCCAGGCCTTCCAGGTGGCTGGCACATACCGGCAGGCCTTACAGCGTTTCATCAACAATCCACGCGACCTTAACTCGACCGCCACGGGCTACTGGCCCGCGGCCTTGGGTGTGATAATCAACTTCCAACCATCATCAATGAAGCGATTTTTCCTTTCGTGAATTTTCCTCCCCAAATTTGAAGACCATGGATTAGGATAACTGGATCCGTCCGTCTCACCCAATTCGGTCCAGATCTACATAAAACTTATCATATGATATGATCTTCACGGTCAGGTACGAATGCTTTTGGGCCGCTATGCGCATCACACACGCATAAAATAGATTGGTGGATGAAATCCCTGTCGCTGTCGCCTACGCGGCACGGGGGGCGGCGCATGACTCTTTTCATATAAAGCATATCCAGAACTCCGGATGAAGAAGCTCAGGAGATTTTGTGCGATGCATTCCTTGCGCAATTTGATGTGCTTGGGTTGGTAGGCAATCCGTGAACTATTGATCACTTTCGGGCGAATTGCCGAATGTGTGTCGATACGGCGTCCTCAGATGTTCTGGAAGTCCCAATCGGGGCGCTCTCCAGGATATCAAACTCATATCAGTGCGCAGGCTGAGCTACTGCAGCTCATCTTGCTGCCGCTCACCGGTGTTCTGGTCCTGCTTACGAATGCAATCGGGTCTTATAAGGACCCGGCCATATATTTACAGGGGTGAAATTGATATCCCGACTCAAATGAAATGACAATAGGCAGCCTAATTTCCTTCCAGGTCCGATGCGACGGAGGGAAAAGTTCTGTTGAGGAATAAGAAAGGGAGTTTAATTATGATTTCAATAGCAGAGAACGCCATGACAGCGATGGCAGAAGTGGGAGGTGTTGACTAGGGGTCGCGACATCATTCTGCAGTGGTTCCTGTGCAGAAATGTAGGAAGGTTCATGGGTGTAACCTGGGGTTCTCGTGGACGGCCAGGATTGCCCAACCTGCTTCTAGTATGCACCAGGAACGAACCATGTATGCGCGAGTTAACTCGAACTCCGACTAGGGGCTTTGATGGCAAAAGAGAAGAAAATCGACAGGGCTTTAAGATTGAAGATTGGAAAGATGCGAGATTCATACGGCTGAAGGCCCAGCTTAAGCCATCATGTTTCTTATTTATGTCCAAGCTAACGGTTGCTCTCGGATTTCGAGGGCCTGCCAACAGACCCTGGGCACATTTACTGGTTGAGAGGGAAAGCCCCAGATACGTAGCTTAATGCTAACCTCCGAAAATCCGCGTCATTTACGAATTTTGGTTCGCTGACGAACGCCTTCTCCAACAAAAGGAAACGATTTAGGTATTGAGTGCGCCATGAAGATGCGTGTCGGCCATATCAATGGCTTCGAGGGCCATTTCGAGGTCACCTCGTTGTAAAGTTACCAACAGGACAATCACACCAATTCGTTTTCTGCAGGATGCGGGTATACTACTGCACTACGATATAGCTCTAATCAATGATATCAAGCGAGTAATGTGCTGTAGCTACAGGGAACACATGGCAAAAGAACGCTGAGCCCGGGAGAGCCATTTCGCGAATTTACCTGTCTCAGTCTAGGTCTTCACAATTAATTGCAAGGACTTCAAAAAGCTCCTAGTGTCAGTACCGTTGTTCGTCATGTTTCTATTGATGTAAGAAGGATCACGAAAGTTTTGGTCGAGTGCGCTGATCACTCGACGACCCATTATGGTTGGGTATTCACAGTGCTGGAGTACTGAAGAACTACGCTGTTAAAGGATTGGTTTGGAATTCAGTACATTTCTAACGGTGTACTTGAGCCTAACATAGCTAATGGAGGCTGGGCCTGGACGCCGGCCTGCCCTATTTTTTTTCTTGTCACCGCCTGCCGGTCGTTCCATCAGGCTGCATAGTACCATTAGTGACCAGTACCGATGATAATATAACGTGATACACAGGGGCTATTGGTTAACATGCGCATTGTCTCCCGCCTTCCGCGAGGTCCATATCCCAGCGCCGGCCTGTCGTCCCACCGCCTTGTCTCCAGCGCGGCCGCCAAAAACTTATTGGGAAAGCTCTCTAGTAGTAGTAGTAAGCTTCACCATGTCATGCCGTAGCAGTATCTGTTGGCCCCCGGTACCTTGGCTCTTCCGCTACTGCAACCAACGCCTGCAGCCCCCAAGCACCCCAGTTTATTGCTACCCTGGATCTCTTATGGCGTTGGTACGGTGAAGGGGAGAAAGTGTCTGTGGGCAACGGCGTGGGACTGACCAAAAAGCTTGGGGGTCCCCGTTGCAATACCAATGCTGGCTGATGAGAAAGTTGAGTGAAGCTAAAGCGTCATCAAACATACATCCTCCCTTCACTCAGTCATCCACCGTACCAGACTCTTCCCTTTGGCGTTCTTATCGCCTGCAATAGATACGAGTCCTCGATACAACATTACTCAGATTCTTCGGCCAGTCGCGAAGCTTTATTGGACTTCAAGCTCATGAGTGGTTCGTCGATAGCAAGCCCTCCCCACGCTACCGTATGTTTGCCTTCTTTTCTTCTGATTCTCATACTACTGGTATTTCGATCGCATGCGCAAATATCTAACATCTAAATGTTTTTGTCCTACAGTTGATCACCTGTTCAAAATCGTTCCAAAAGCTACTTGCCTTGCCGCAAGCTCACTCGACACTCCTATATTTCCGAGACATCCCTGTCAAAAACAACTCATCACACAGCAAGAAAATCTACAAATACACAAGAAAGGTTCTGGTGCGGCGCAAGCCATGCTCCGCACTTGAAAACGTAATCCTTCGAGCCACAAAGCTCTATCAGCGCTGACCTTTTGTTGCTGGCTGGGTCGCCTTATTGGCAAGCCCACAATACACGTTCGCTCTGGCTGTACAAGGTCTTCTAAGTCGCTCGTTGCGTGAGAGTCCAAGTTTTGGTGCTTTAGATAAAGAAGAAACGTTGACACCAACAAAATTAACTCGATTTCTGGGCGACCATCCCCCGAACGTCCTCGAAAAGCGACTTGCTGATTTCGTATATAAGCTTCAAAGCTATCAGAAGCAGAGTCAGGAAGAGGCTGAGAGCGAACGTCAATGTCCCGGTCCTCGGGGCCAACCAGGGTTAGGGGATCAGGACCCGATGTCGCAGCGGCCTCCTGCGTCTCGTCCTGCATCTCGCTCACCTCCAGGTGGTCAAAGGATAACTCTAGCTCCAGTTTTGCTTCGAGATGACCCTCAGCCAGGTGGACGACAGCTGGGAAGGCAGCAGGCGGAACAACCTGAACCTCGAGGGTATCCGCCGATACAACCTGAACCTCGGGCGAGAACACCTCAAGCAGGAACACCTACTGAGGACTGGAGATCGGGACCAAGTAGGGATCTGGGCGTACACTCCATACTTAATCCGACAGAACCGGAAGGAACACCATCTTCTTCAAGTCGACGCATCAGTAGCGGCAACACAGAATCACCACTCTCCGCAGTTGGACCAGCTTCGCATTTCGCCCCAAGTCCAAGTACAAATACCTCACATACGTTTCCGGGCCAGCCGTCATCATCTAACCCCTCTCCCACCCAAGAAGGCTATAGAACAGCCTTTTCAAGAGGTCGAGGAGAGCACGCTCGTTCACCCCGGCGAATCTTAACACCAAAATCCCGAGCAGCGAGTATAAGAAGAGGCAGTCAAGGGACCATCGATGCTCAGCAATCGCCTTTCTTGGCTTCGAGAGGCCGACAATATATAGCTGGCCCTGGTCAAACTGGTTCATCAGAAATACCTCCTATGCCCACACCACCCGGACAACCCCAACAACAGCAGTATGGTTTCCCAGCCCCCGAGACCACCTCATCGATAGGTAGGCGAACCAGCGGTACAATGCAAGCTCCAGGACGAACACCTCTTTCTCAAAGCGCTAGCCCCAGTATCTCAGCATCCTCAGCAAACCCTTCTTCACCTGCAACATTCCCTTACAAAGGTGCACCGTCACAAACCGGCGGATCGTATTTTCCAGGGCAATCATTTGCAGCACCAACGCAACAGGGGCATGGAGGAGGAGGCGTGCAATTCCAAGCACCAGCTGCTTCGGGCACAGAAGGTCCGTACAGTGCTCCTCCCTCCAGTGCGCCCTCCAGCACCAGTGCCAGTGCCAGCAGCTCTCGGCAGACCTCCGATCCCATCCAAGTCCTGACTATAACCACATCTCAAGGCATTTACAACGTGCCTGTGGATGTGCACCAAGCGTCGCGGTTAGCTGACGAGAAACGTGCGCGCAACGCAGGGGCCTCGGCGCGATTCCGTCAGCGACGAAAAGAGAAGGAGAAGGAGGCTAGTACGACGATCGAGAAGATGCAGCAGCAGACGAGAGAGCTGGAACGCAAGATTATGGAGGTGGAGCAGGAGAGGGATTTTTATCGGGGTGAGAGAGATCGTTTTCGTGATGTGGTTTATAGGACTCCCGAGACGAGACATTTGGCTATACAAGCCCCGCCTAGTCCGCAGTCTGTAAGAACGGGATCGTTTCAAGGTTCGATGTCACAGATTGGGGGACCTCCACCTCCAGGACCGCCGCAGATGGGATTTCAACCACAAGAGCCCACGCTGGAGAGAGCGCCGAGAAGGAGGAGGACAGACACGAGTGGAGAGTTCAGCACAGTACCATATACACTTCCTCCAGCCTCAACTCTGGCTCCTGTACTAGCACCTGGATATCCTAGCCAAGGACCAACAACCCTAGCGCCTTTAAGGATCGATAACCCGAACGCTCAACAAGCATCTCCCCCACATATCGCAGCAGTAACTTCTGGTCCCCCACCAGGATTCGATCAATACCCTCGGGGTCCGTACGACAGAAACTGGCCCAGTGAAGGAGGACGAAGATAGGTTCCATATATAATCAGATGCAACCCACGGCAAAAGATTGGTAACGTCATAATCCGATGGACAACAGCACATCTACTCGAATTTCCTACCTTGTACACCTGACCTATCATCATCATCATCACCATCATTGCGTGTGCTGAACGAGCATCGCCAATGATGCTTCGTGTATTTCTATCTTTCCTTTATCATCACATACTCATACTCATAATTATCGTCATCTCTCGATATCTTCGAGTCTTTTCGAAAGAGCAGCATTTCGGGCGACCGACAATACCTACATCATCATTATCATCGACATTTTTTCTTATCGAATTGCTTACCGCGAGCGAGTTTATATACCCCTTGGTGCACGAGGATTCCATTCTCTCCCTCATTCACGCCTCATTGTTTTTCTGAGCGAACGCGCACAGTTTTTTTTATTTTGTTTTCTCATTGACGCTTTAGCCTGGAGTTCTGTTCTTGGTATACCTTACATCGGTGGGAGAGGAGGAAGGACTGGACCAGAACCAGCGGATGGCGGGCGGTGTTTATGGCTGATACCTAGGGCGGCATTTTGATTTGAAGGTGGGAGAGGAGGATATAAATTGGACATTCTATTATCGGATGGAAATATTGGAAAGAAAGGAGGAGGAGAAGGGTTGTAAGAAGCAAAAAAATTGGATTTGGACATATTAAAAGAGAGACAGATTGTATAAGATAAGATACAAAGTGTATATTTACTTGGTTGTTTTGCAGGTGTTTGGGGGATACTGGGAGGCAATTTGAGTTTCTGCATGGGCTGGGTTTGAGAATATAATAGCTTATGCTGCTACGGGATGTGTTCAATAAGTTATTGTGATGAACAAAATTTGGGAGAGGAGGGGGGTTTATATGACGTGCCAATAAGAAGGGTCACTTTTTGGCCGCATATGAGGCCGGTCACGTGAACTGAGGGGTAATTTTCAACTTGATTTTCTAGTGGAGCTGAGCTGAGCTCTGAAACTCTTCAGCGCCAGAAAGATGCTCGAGCTCGCCCAAACTCCAAAGTCTCTCAAATCAACAATATCTTTCACTTCGTTTACAGATCTATTCCTCCGCCACATTCACTTCCAGACCAATTCTTAGATACTTCTCTGTACTCAAAAATATGAATCAACCCCTCATCTCGTCGTTGGCTTCTGACATAAACACAACAGCCGCTTGTTCGCAAGAGGCATTGCTACCCGGAGGTACCACCTTAAATCCCTGGTAGAGATAATTACCTTTTTCGGGAGGTGAATTGACCAAAGTTAGAACCCCGCTCCTGCACAACCACCACCTTTGACGATACCTCAAAAGCTTCTCACTGAGCTTAATCTCCTTCCAATGTCCAACTCCTTTTTGACGTTGCCTTCACAGCTTCGCAGATTAATCTTTCAACAAAGTAAACAATACTTCAAGCAAGCGCAACTATCATCACAATCTCGAGCTTCTTCCTCGATCAGATTACGAATACCTCTTCCATTCAAGATGTCTGACCTCTCCGTGGAGCTCACTGCTCCTAATGGCAGGAAATACATTCAACCGACCGGTCTCTTCATCAATAATGAATGGGTCAAGAGCAGTGACGACAAGAAGATCACCTCTATCAATCCCACGTAAGCTCCATCCTCTCAAATCTCAGCAATCCCTAATCTCGACAGTGATGAAACCGAAATAACCTCCGTCTATGCCGCCTCCGCAACAGATGTCGACACCGCCGTCAAAGCCGCCCGCAAAGCTCTCAAAAACCCCACCTGGCGCGACCTCCCTCCCACCGACCGCGGAAACCTCTTAATCACCCTTTCTGACCTCATCGGCAAGCATGCAGAAACGCTCGCCACAATCGAAACATGGGACAATGGCAAAATATACAGTGATTCGTTGGGCGGAGATGTCGCAGAGGTACAAGGTATCTTTAAATACTATGGGGGTTATGCGGATAAGATTCACGGTCAGACGATTGACACCGGGCCTAATAAGTTTGTATATACAATCAAGGAGCCGGTAGGTGTTTGTGGGCAGATTATTCCGTGGAACTACCCTTTGGCCATGGCGGCGTGGAAGTTGGGTCCTGCGTTGGCGTGTGGTAATACAGTTGTTCTTAAGGCGGCGGAGCAAACTCCATTGAGTATCTTATACTTGGCAGGTTTGATCAAGGAAGCTGGTTTCCCCCCTGGCGTGGTTAATATCTTGAATGGGTATGGAAGAGAGGCGGGTGCGGCCATTGCGACACATTTGGATATTGATAAGATTGCGTTTACGGGAAGTACGGGTACTGGAAAGGAGATTATGAAGTTGGCATCTATCAATATGAAGAATATTACTTTGGAGACTGGTGGAAAGTCTCCGCTCCTCATATTCGACGACGCGGATTTGGAGCAAGCTGTTAGGTGGGCACACATTGGTATGTTTACTTGTCCTCTTCTTTCAAGCTTTGCTAATTACAAAAGGTATCATGTCAAACCAAGGCCAAGTCTGCACCGCCACCTCCCGCATCCTCGTCCAAGACTCCATCTACGACTCCTTCGTCAGCGCCTTCAAGAAACAAGTTCAAGAAGTATCGGTCGTGGGAGATCCTTTCGCAGAGACAACCTTCCAAGGTCCCCAAGTCACCAAAGTCCAATACGAACGCGTACTAGGTTACATCCAGGCCGGCAAAGACGAAGGCGCAACCCTCGTCTCCGGCGGCGAAACCTTCACCAAAGGCCCCACCTCCAACAAAGGATTCTTCATCACCCCCACTATTTTCACCAACGTCTCTCCCAGCATGAAAATCTATAGAGAAGAAGTCTTCGGGCCCTTCGTCGTCATTGCCACTTTCAAGACCGAGGAGGAAGCGTTGGCGATGGCGAATGATACTACCTACGGACTCGGAAGCTCGGTTTTCACTAAGAATATTACAAGGGCGCATAGGATTGCGAAGAGGATTGAGGCGGGTATGGTGTGGATTAATAGTAGTAATGATAGTGATTTCAGAGTTCCGTTTGGGGGAGTCAAGCAAAGTGGAATTGGCAGGGAACTTGGAGAGGCGGGGTTGGCAGGATATACGCAAACAAAGGCGGTGCATGTAAACATGGGCACGATACTTTAGGGGATTTCGGGTGGAAATGAGGTAATAATGGTATTATGGGTGATGATTATTATGAGAGATGATTTGAGAATGAAAGCGTTGAATTAAGTCCCCTTCCAGTGATCTTGGGATTCCAGATTTTCAACGCCTGTCTATCTTTTGGAGGATCAAACTCTGCTTGCCCACATGTCTGGTATTTTTACGCACTCACTCTCATTCCTAACATCCTCAACGCCTCGCAATTTTCCACAAAATTGTATCGTTCTATTGGTCCTCACATCTCCAATGTTCCAGATTTACCTACACAATCGAAGCTCATCCAAGTGCAACAATCCCAAGGTCCAAAATCTACTTGTACAATCAAACTACTCTCAAACATAATATCTCCATTGGCTTACAAACTTCCATACAATCAAAATGACATTGTATGATAACTTCCTGGATAATCATATCCTCACTAAATCCTCATGTTCTCAATTCTCCAAAATTATTTATGAAATTACAAGTACACTCTCTTTCTTATTTCCTATTGACTGCTCGCTCTTTCATGGTTTACAACTACTATTTATCTGTATCACTTCTCTTTTTTTTTGCATTATTTGGTGCCTTTCAAGTGTGATTCTCTATATTTCAGGGATAGTCAATAGATGCACCCTTTTTTTGGGTCGAGATGGCGCTGGATTCCAGCCTGAGAATGTGGAAATTTTATCTTGTCTGGCTATTAATTCAGACAATTTTTGCCCTTTTTCTTTTCTTCTTCTAATAATTCAAAGAATGATAAGCTCTAAATGGGTGCTTGTTTTGCGTTACTTCATTCATGAGGGTCGCAGAGACTGGAGTGGTTTTCATGAGCGTTACCCTCATCATGTCTAAACTCAATTCCCATCATGCCCTCCCCACCTTTGCATTTACTTCCAGATCTTATTACTTACTTCCGTGTTCCATTTGTACTGCTAGCGTTTTTAAGTTCCCCCCTTGTCGAAAACGATAAATACCTCCTTATCTCCTACGTATTTTTTTTTCGAAGTGGGGTTGATGTTGTCAATGTTCAGGCTACGAATGCTGAGGATAGGAAGATATATATCAAAATAGTGGGTTTTTTGCTTAAACTTCCGGCATTGTGGGGGTTTATTTGGTTGAGGATTATTAAAACACAGATGGTTGATTAGTTTGCTTTATTTACTGGTGTTTTGTGGATTTCTTCTCGTGGAATTTACCATTTTTAAGAGATGGGTTGTTGTCTCTAGGTTGCTACTGTTTCTATAGTGCCCACATATAGTGCAAAAGGAAAGTTTCTAGCAATTGCAATCTTTCATTCACCTTCAACTATCCCATTCCGCCGCCCACTAGCGTCCTTTCCCACCTCAGGACAATAAATAGTTGTCCCCTCAATCTCTTATCTTTTACAAACTATTTACCATCGTACGAGGAGAAGTACAGGACTCTGGCGCTGCTTGGCTGTGTACTATGCTTCCCCTTGGACCGTTTCCTATATGGTACTTGTTGTTCTCCTTTGATGAGTTGGAATGCGGGGCTGGTATTGACTCTTTCTTGGGAGAAGGTGAGTGATGAGTAGATTGATATTGTGAGCAGGGCAGCTATTATCCGGCTCGTCGTTGTTATTGTGTGTATCATCGTGTGTATACTCCTGTCATCTGATATGCTACGCAAAAATTATAAGAGACAGTAATATATCTAATCTCTGAATCTAAGGAAAGAACCGATTTCAGGGCATGGAGACTATCTACAAGGTTGATTTTGTGGGTTTGGAGATTTGGTATTGGATTACTCAAATAATGATGCCTGTAATTTGATTAGTGAGTTTGGTTTCTGATTGAGGTTCTATGATGCGGGGTGGGTGGATTTATATTTGGTTGGAGATTGAAATTCTGTGTGAAGGCTGGATGGAGAATTCACTGCATAATTCTCTTAAAAGAACTTGGAGGTGGTCATTGTTTCTTGGCCATTCAACTCTAGAAGGGTTCCTACTTTAATTCATTACCCAACTCCACCCCTCTCTCCTTTCCCTCTTACTGATATCTTCCTAGCGTTCTCTCTACCTTCTCATGACGCTAAATAGATGAAGAGTTCTTGTGCTTCATTCTCAATAAGGTATGACAGCACTTTCGTCGGTCCCATGGTATTGAGGTTTGTCTTGTAATATGGTAAGGTGATTCCGGAGTCTTGGTTATTTTGAGATATCTTTGATGTCTTGATATTGCAAAGATTTGGAATTATGAGTGTTGGCCAAACATTGGGGGTTTTGAGATGTGTTGTTACAGGATAGGCTGTCGTCACAGCGTTTACTATTGTTATTTGAGCTTGCATTGGCATCTGTGTTGGCGGTAGGTAGGTAGAATGTGCGGGACTGAGCAGGACAGACCAGTGGCTTAGAATCTTTAGGATCTGATATTGAAAGGAGATAACATCCAAAAGAATTTTCATGACAGTAGTATAAGAAATGAAATTAATTTAGTAGTTCACAATAATCCGTGAACAGAAAAATAGTGGAGATAATCAACACAGTCTTGTGATGGTATCCAAGAATAGGGTTCCCTTTAGAGATTGTTATCTGGATTAAATACCTACTACGTTAGTGCTTTTTTCTCACACTCCCTGAAGAAGGTATTTTATTTCGTCAGTCTTACTGATTTAAGTCTTCATAAAGGGACCAGCAGGTGTTTTTGTAGCCAGTCGTCCTTGTCTGAGGGAAGGACACACATTCACTGTTTCAAAAGAAGATGTCATGCCAGTGAAGGTGTGGAAACTACTATCATAAATGGCCAAGGTGCCAAAAGACAATAGTTTCCCCCAGTTGAATCTCAGGTCAGGACTATAAAACGCTCTCAAACTTCACAAATACTGGTCCACGAGCTTCTTGCAAGAGACAGAGAGCCAGTTATTGGTAATCATGAATACATGGATGCTTTTATTAATCTGCTTGTCTGACTCCTGTAGGATTACGTGGAAAAAAGGTGTTGGCTACCTACTCAGTGGGTTCTATATCTTCAATAGGGGAACCAAGTTGGTGTCATTAGACATACTGCTGTCAAAAGTATTTCCCTCTATTGTTTGTATGTATGTATTCTGTTTGTGACTATTCCCCGTTAGCAGTATGCCATCCACCATAAGCTCACTGACTCCGGACAAGGATGAGCTAGTTTACAAGTCCTCAATTATGCCTCACATCTCTGCCACATCTGCCTTCAGTTCTTGCTATGAGGTGTTTCTTCTTGCTTTGACTCCACTTTGTCTTGTGTTAAAAGCTTTTATATCCCTAAGCTGGGAGCAAGGACTGCAGAGGACCTGGATATTACCGAATGCTTGAGGAAAACATTGGGTGAAGGGTCCGCCTTCAATTTTCACAATTTTCACTGATCTTGACTATGTAGCCTTGGTGAATATTCCGTTTGGATTAAACTTGGTTTCCGTTGATCTTGATCTGCCCTCCCTGTAACTCTACCTGATTTTCCCTGATATTTGTAACTATAAAGGCGCCTATTCTTCCACTCTTCTCTATGTATCGAAAATTGTAATAGCTGTAATAATAATTTCTTCTTTAATGAACCTATTTTGACGCTATTATTACTTTTCAGGAATGGAATCCGCATGGTAGATGGATTGTGACGATGGAAATGATTATTCTTCTATTAGTTTCCAAATTTGAGCAAGCACAAAGTGCCCTATAATGAGACTTCGATCTAGATTTCGACTTGGCCGATCTCGCCCTGCCTTCTCTCTCAAAACGGATTAACCAGCTATAGAGAACTCGGAAGCTAGATCGCCGAGCAGCGAACAAAAACTGAAGGCCCCAAAGGAGCCGCCCAAAGCGCGTAATCGAAGACCAAGTGGGTATCTGTAACTCAGAGCTTCGACTAAACTAGAAAGAAACGGGAATGACCTTTTCCAGCTTGGAATCGATACATATAATGCACGCGAGAAGGTCTTCTGGTTCCAAAGCACTAGAAGTACACGCTAAATAATGATTTAATTGTGGCGGAACATGAAGAAAAAGACATCTTACGAGTATGATCCTCTTAGGATCACTTGAACCCTAAAAATAATAGTCCATCAAAGATTGCTCTTATCCCCCTCCCTAATCCTCACCAACCAAAACACGAAAATTCCCACTTTCTCCAAATCCATCAGCGTTGTATCCACCACATCCTTTCCTACCCTCCGAAA
>Ga0182030_10003001_pt1 | contig 35971 bp, 41 predicted proteins | sample 812S3MmetaG_FD_121299 | JGI IMG/M metagenome (GOLD analysis project Ga0182030, IMG submission 121299) | Permafrost microbial communities from Stordalen Mire, Sweden - 812S3M metaG (Illumina Assembly) | ecosystem: Environmental > Terrestrial > Soil > Wetlands > Permafrost | place: Sweden...
TCTACGCTTCGCCTGCCGCCTCACAGCGACCGGTGCAAGACTCGAGGTCAGGATGGAGTCGCTTCTCCTTTCCTGTAGGGCTCTTTCATCCCCTACAACATGCCGGTTTATCCCGGCGCTCTCTGTCCCCGAAACTCCATCCTCCGCCCCGAAGCATCGAGCGACTGCGTTTCGGACTACGCAAACTTCCAATCGCTCAACTGCCGGCGTTTCGGGGTTTCGTGTCATGTTCCCGAAATGCTCGAAATGCTAGTAGGTCAACGCGCGGAGTAGAACGGTGCGCGTGCCGCGCTATTTTCGGGGCGGCGTCAGCTTTGTGGTCGCGTCCTTCATGAAATCATCCACGGTTTCCGAAGTGTATTGCGGCGGGACTTCAAACATCGATGCCGCCAAGGGCTCGCCATTCAACTCGACCACTTCCTCGGTCATCGTAAGCAGCGAACCTTTGGGATCGAAACTGGGGCCCAGCGCAGCGGCCCCGGGAAGCATCGGCAACATGGGCGCGAGGCCGGGCAGGTAGATATCGAGACTCAACTTCATCAGGACTCCGTTCCGGCTCATGTCCTGGATCGCCTTCATGGTGTCACCGCCGATCTGCGGCAGGGATTCGAGCCCCTTCGCCGGGTTCACCTCCGCCAGGTTGGCTTGCGTCATGGCCGTTAATTCGTTGATGGCCGGCACGCGATCGGCTTCGGCGGCTTCAGAAGTCCAGAGTAGAATCACCACCTTTAAGAAGGGGCCGGCGCCCAGGGACGGTAAGTTGGGGATGGGCGGAGTGTCCACCGAAATCGTGACTTCCCGCTCCTCACAGGCCACTCCCATGACGGTGGCCGTGCGGCCGGTCATGCGGCTCTCCACCTTCGGTGTGGGCATCTCCGGCGGTTTGCCGCCACCAGCGGCGCCAGGTACGGACGGCGGGGCCGGCACGGACTTCTTCAAGGACGCGACCAGTTCCTCAGTGCTGCTCTTGACGAATTTCTTGCCGGTGGTATCGAGCAGGACGATCTGTTTCGATTCCGGAAAATTCAGGTAGGCGAAGCTGCCCACTTGAGAGGACGTCTTTCCAGCTTTCAATCGCGTGGTGACCTGAAAGGGCAGCAGGGAAGAAACCTGGGTCGCAATATCCGGCGGCAGCAACTTCAGCAGCGGGCTCGTCACGTCAGCCTTGTAGCGGATGGTAACATCGGCTTGCAGCGAGCCGGCCAGCAGGGCCACACCCACCACGAGAGATCGAATCATGGCGCAAATCCTCCATCTCGCAGGATCACCTATCGGAAGGGGGGGATGCAACTCTATCGGGAAAGCGCGCTTCAGAAGACGGCGGGCGGTCTTGCGTTCGGCTTCGGCCCTGTGTTTGGCCCGCGCGCTGAAAGGCAGGACTGAGAACCCAAACCACATGCGACAACTTTCATCCCGGGTAAGCGCAGCCGTCGTATCGAGTGCGCTCGCATTCGCGGTGGCACAACAGAACAGCGGGCATCCGGCGCACTGGTGGACGCCGGTTCCGGTAGAGGGTGCACCAGCTTGGGAAATACTCCCGCAGGCGGCCAAGCCCGGGCAGGTAATTCTCTCCAAGAGGAACGAATTGAGTAGAACAGTGGACAGGCTGACCTGTCCCTAGTTTCCGTGTCTCAGCATAAGGGTGCAGTCCAGCCTGATCTGAGTAATCTTTAGTTTTCTCATTGCATCCCGCTCTGGCTGGGCTATTTCATTTATTTTCTCGCTCAGAATCAATCGCTTCCAGCCAAACCCTTGCACCCTGCACCTGCTACCTTCTAATCGGGTGCGGTCGCGCGGGCATTCCCGGTGTCTTTTGCCTCTCCCCAGGCCGCCGGCGCTGCCTTCGATGTCTGTAGGAACTCGCTTCAATCGAAGCGCATTTTCTTGAATAAGTCTTTTGTTTTTCGTAAGTATCTTGAAAATCCCGCTTCAACTGAAGCGCGATCTAACCACAAAAGGTCCGGATTCCGCCATGCCGACTCTCGGATTCTCCCGGCCCGGCCCTTGCGGCGGACACCCGCCAGGCCTTCGCCGTCACCGCCAGCCATGGTTCTGTTGCCCGGACCCATTGCCTGACAAGAATCCACGAACCCGCCCCGCCGCCGGGAGTGAACCCCAGACCAAGGCGCCGGGCCAGCCAGGAAATGCAGTCCCGGACCGGGCGGCGGTTCGCGGTAGAATGGGGGCAACGCTGTGACTACCATTTTGCGCTCTACCGTAATCGCCTGTGCCGCTGGGCTGCTGCTATCGATGCAAGGCTCCCCGCAGCAGGGGCAAACTGGCAAACCCCCGATTCAACCGCCAGCCCAGGAGCAGACCACCGTGCCGACCATTAAGACGTCGGTCACCGAAGTCATCCTGCCGGTAACGGTAACGGACGATAAAGGGCGGTTTATCGATAACCTCACCCAGGGAGAGTTCCGGATTCTGGATGAGGGCCGGGTGCAGAAGATCAAGTTTTTCAGCCACGACCCAAGGCAGCCTACCGTAATCGGCTTCCTGGTGGACATGAGCAACAACAGCACCATTCACTGGAGCAACTACAAGGATGCCGTGAAGGAGATGGTGTGGGGATTATTGCCGAACGATAAGAACTACACTGGCTACCTGATCTCCTTTTCGAACACGGCCGAACTGCTCGTGAATACCACTTGGGATCCCGACAAGCTCACCACTCAGGTAGACCGGATGAAGCCGGGTGGCGGAGCGGCGTTGTTCGATGCCATTAAGCGGGCCTGCACCGACCGCGATCTGATTCCCGGCGAACCCTACCAGCCGCGGCGCATCATTGTAGTGTTCGGCAACGGGCACGACAGCGCCAGCGAATACACCATCGACCAGGCCATCGAACTGGCGCAGCAGAGATTGGTGACCATTTACGGCGTCAGCACCGCGGCCTATGGCATGGAAGATCCGGACCGCGACCAGTTGGAAAAGCTGGCCACTTCGACCGGCGGCCGCGTCTGGTATCCACTGGATAATCCGTACTCCGAAGTGTCCGGTTTTCTTTCTCAACCGTCCGACGAAGGCAACTACGCGCTGCACGTCGGGACCGGCGGCTATGCCTCCGCCATCAACTCCTCGATTTATAAGGCCGTGGGGGCGCTCGAAGGCGAGATCACCACGCAGTACATCTTGCGCTACTCGCCGGAATTCGATGCGGTCTCCGCCAATAAAGAGAAGCACCGGATCAAGGTGGAAATCCCGTCGCTGCCGCCCAGCTCTTATCACGTGAGCACGCGGCCCGACTATTATCCCAACCGGATTGGGCAGTAGACCTTTCGAAGATTCCGTTTTTCCAACCGGCAGCACAACCCTCGGCGTGCACCTGGGATTGAGTGCCCGTGTCGCCTGCCGGACTAACTAACCGGCGTGGTCGATGCCGCCCGCACGCGGCACAGCCCGCTGGGCGGCGGCTTCCGTCAGATAGAGAAGCGCCTGGCGAGCCAGTTCCGCCACGCTCGGATCGGGATGCCGCAGCAACCCGAGCAGCATGCGCAGCCAGCGAAGCTCGCGTGGGTCGATTCCGATGATGGCGACCGGTTTTGGCATAAGGTCCCTTTGCATTCCTCTTCGGCGCCGATCGAGCTTTCGTGATTTAGAGATTTCACTCCAGGAGCCGATAAGGAGGGTGCGGAGAAAACAGGCTTGGCCGCTGAGCCGCCTCGCCTGGTCTGAGATTTCTCCCAGGAGCCGTTATGGATATCACCGCACTGAATCGCATATCGCAGGATTTGCCGTCGTTAGCCACTCCCGTGCCGGCCCAAAAGGCCGCGGAAAACCGCGAGGTGGTTCAAGCCGTCAAAGCGCTCAACAGCACTGAAATGTTTGGGCCGGAAAACGATCTGGTGTTTCAGAAAGACCCGCAGACGCAACGCATGGTGATCAAGGTAGTCAACCGGAAGACCAAGGACCTGGTTTCACAGATTCCTCCGGAGTACGTGCTGCGGCTGGCGGAGAATTTAAAGCCCGGCAAGCGCCGATAAGTAAGCGACATTGCTGGATCTGCCGATGAGAAGGAGTGGGGAGAACGAAAATGTGGCAGAACGCGCACGATGCATATCTGGAAAGCCGGGTGCTCTCGGCGGATCCGCTGGAATTGGTCCATCTGCTTTACGAGGCCGCCATCGATGCGGTGCGCGAGAGCCGGCGCCACCTGGCCGAAGGAGAGATCGCCGCGCGGTCGCGTTCCGTGACCAGGGCGTTCGGCATTCTGCAGGAACTGGTAGCCTCTCTCGATCATGAACGCGGTGGAGAAATCAGCGAACGGCTGGCGCAGTTGTACGATTACATGCAGCGCCGTCTGCTCGAAGCGAATTTCCGCCAGACCGATGAGCCGCTAGCCGAAGTATTAGGCCTGCTGGCCACACTGGCGGAAGCATGGCAAGGGGTGAAACAAGAGTCTCAGGCAGCGGAACCCGTAACAAGTCCCTGGGCGCAGAACCCACGCGTGGAAGCGCCAGCGGGATATGGATCATCCGCCTGGAGTTTCTAACTGCTTTCCGTCGCAAAACAGGTCCCTCTGAGCCGATTCGAGCCTGCTGGGCAATGGCGCGCGCGTGCTGACACGGACGATGAAGAGGATCGAAACGCAAGCGGGCCAACTGAAACGCAAGGTGCGGAACCGCTCGCGGAGTATCGGCAAACGGGTGATTACGATTGCCGCGGCGAGCCGGCTTGGCGCCTTCCTGAAAGGTGAATGTGTCGGCGCCGCCACAGGCTAACTGAGGCACATGAAAATTGAACGCCACCGCGCCGGAAGTGAGCCTGAGGTCTTTATGCTGATTCGGCTTGCCGGTGAGCGTAGCGTGATGGCGTTCCGTTCAGAACCCAGTCGCTGCCGTGGGATGGCGCGGCCACCTGCAGTTTGGTGGGGAGCCACTGGTTGTCTTGCTGATCAGTGAGGCCGGCGCCCGATACCAACGTGAAATGGCCCGTGGAGGGCTTGAAAGTGAGGCCGTTCTGATCGGCTTTGACAATAATTTGAAATAATTCGATGGCTATTCTGAATTGTATCGGGTAGTTCGCGCCCGGTATGGATGCCTGGTTGGGGCGAATTCTTCAGCCTTCCCGTTCATTTTGCCGCAACACCGCCGGCCGATGTACGGTCGGACGGCCGCGGGGAATTGCTCTTCTGTTCGAGACCTTCGGCGATCATCTTGGCGAGGCCCAATCCACCATTCTTGGCCATCACCTGGGCCAGTTGCTGCTCGGCGAAGTCGCCCAGGCTTTGGCTGGAAGAATCGTCGCCCGACCCGAGCCATCCGCTTCCGCTGTCATGCGCGGAGTGGAGAATCTGCGCCAGCAGAAGAGACTCGAATTGCTGCGCGGCATCTTTGATCTTGGCCGGGCTGTCGGAGGGATTCGCGGAAGTCAGGCTGATCCCCTGCGCAGCAGCCATCCGGCTCAATGAATTTACCGCGTTAACCGAACTCATCAGATCACCTCAACCTCCGCTTCGAGCGCGCCCGCCGATTTCAGGCTTTGCAGAATGGCGATAATGTCCCGTGGCGTGGAGCCGATGGCCGCCAGCGCGCGGCACAGTTCTTCCACCGTGGCGCCTTGCTTCAGCACAATGTTGCGGGCCTTTTCCTCCTTCGCGCCCACGGTGGTTTGCGGAACCACCGCCGTCGTGCCCTGTGAGAGAGGCGCAGGTTCCGCCACTTCCAGATTGGTCTGAATCTCCACGTTGAGATTGCCGTGCAGAATGGCCACCGGCGTGACCCGCACATCCTTGCCGAGGACGATGGTGCCGGTGCGTTCGTTGATGACGACGCGGGCCCCGCGGTCGGCTTCCACCGTCAGATTCTCAAGTTCCGACAGGAACTCAGTTGCGCGCGCTGTGAAGGGCGCCGGAATCGACACCGTCACCAGGCCGGAATTTTCGGCGTGCGCGGCCGGCCTCTCCTTCGCCCCGAACTTCTGGTTGATGGCCTCCGCGATCCGCGTCGAAGTCGTGAAGTCCGACTGACGCAATTGCAGGCGCACCGTGGTCTTGGGGGCCACCGACGGCGCGGCCCGCTCGACCGTGGCGCCGTTGGGCGCGCGCCCCACGGTAGGATGGTTGACCGTCTGGCTGGCGCCGCCGCGTCCGGCCAGGAAGCCTCCGGTTACCACGGGACCTTGCGCCACGGCATAAACCTGGCCGTCGGCGCCTCGCAAAGAAGTCAGCACCAAAATGCCGCCCTGCAGGTTGGAAGCGTCTCCAATGGCGGCTACTGTTGTGTCGAGGTGCTGCCCGGGCTGGGCAAACGCCGGGAGCGTCGCCGTCACCATGACGGAAGCCGTGTTCTTCACTCGGATGGAAGTTGGGGAAACGGAAACGCCCATACGTTCCAGGAGATTGGCGAGGCTCTGCGTGGAGAAGACGGTCTGCTGGCTGTCGCCCTTCCCGGCCAGCCCCACCACCAGGCCGTAACCCACCAGTTGATTTTCGCGGACGCCCTCGACGTCCACCAGGTCCTTCAGGCGCGCCGCGTGAAGGCCGGTGGCCGCAAACAGGCAGGCGATGGAGAATGCAAGCAAGGCGTGTTTCATGTCTTAGAAAGGAAGCAGCCCCAGCAGCAGCCGGTACAGGATGAAGGGCCGCTTGATGGCGTCACCCACCACGCCCTTGCCGTTGACGCGCACTTCCAGTTCGCCCAGCCGGTTCGACTGGACGCTGTTGGTCGGATCGATATCGGCAGGCCGGACCACGCCGCGCACGGTGATCAGCTGCCGCTCCGAATTGATCTGAATATCCTTGGTGGCTTCCACTTCCAACGCGCCATTCGGCAATACATGAATCACCCGCGCGGTGAGCGTCGTAGACAGAGTCGTGGTGCGGCTGGTTGTGCCCTGGCCGTTGATCTGGGTGTTGCCGGCAATATTGGCCAGATTGGCCAGCGCCCCGGTGGCTTTGGTGATTCCCGCCAGGGCGGCAATGCTGTTCTGGGTGCTGGTGGCGCGCTGCGTCTTAGTGTTGCCGGTGCTGACCGCCGAAGCCGACTCCGCAACCACCACGGTGAGGACGTCATCCACCTGGCTGGCGCGTTCGTCGCGGGCGGCGTCGGCCAGGCGCGAGCCGGCCAGCCAGATGGAGCCGGGTGTAGTGGCGGCGGATGCCGCGGAACGCCGGGCTTCAGCCTCCACCACGTAGCGGTCGAGCGGCGTGGAAGGAATGGGAGCGGCCGTGCCCTTTTTCTTGGCTGCAGCGACGACCGCGTGGCTGCCCAGCACGATGGCGATGGAAACCGCCAGAATACGAAACCGTTTCATGGATTCACTTTCAGGAGCGAACTGTTTACCGAAACGCGGCCCTTGCCTTCGACGCGCGCCCGGAATCGCCGGCTGGAAACCGGGTTCGAAATCAGAACCATTTCGCCGCGCGAGCCGGAAGATTCGGCACGGGCTTCGAGCGTGAGCCGCGCTCCGCCGTCGTTGACCTCTACCCGTACGGTTTCTCCACGCAGCACCTCCGGAGGCGCCGTCAGAGCGGCGGCATGGATTGAAGAGCCTTCGCGGATGGCGGCCCGCGGCCACCTGCCGATTGCGCCATCGATGGATTGAAGAGGAAGGTCTCCGAAAAAAGGCTCTTCCCGGGTTTCGACGCGCAACTGGCCAGCTTCAATCGGCCGGTTCGCTTCGAGATCGCTCGCGGCGACTACTTCCTCGACGCTTACGGAAAGCTTGACGCGGGCCCACACCGTGAAGCGGCGGTTGGTGGCGTAACGAATGTAGCCGATCCACAGAGTTTCGCGCGGCGCGCGGCGCATGGCAGACGCCGGGAAAGTCAGATCACCGGACGGAACAGCCTGGCGGCTGTAGTCCTGAATTTCGATCGAGGCCCGCGGCAGTTCCTTTTGCATGGCATTCAGAAACAGGGCCGGATCCGGCGGCAAGACCGGCCGCACCACACATACTTCCGAGGCGGGATCGCCCGGCAGGTTGAACCGCGCGACCAGGCGGCGCAGTTCGGGCAGATGAAAAACGCGCACGATGCCGGGTGCCGGAGCCAGCCCCACGGCTGGACCGGGCGCGGCGGATTCCATGCCCGGAAACGCGCCAGCCAGGTCGCGGAGGAATATCTGGTCCGCACCGGGAGCGATGGCCAGGCATGCCGAGACCGCTAATGGAGCAAGGGGCATCATCGCTGGAGATTGTTTACTTGCTGGTACATGTCATTGGCGGCGGAGACCACTTTGGAGTTGGCTTCATAACTGCGCTGCGCCTGGATCATGTTGATGAACTCATCGACAATCGAAACATTGGATTGTTCGGTGTAGCCCTGCAGCAGCGATCCCAGGCCTTCGGAGCCGCCCGGCACGCCGACCGTGGGGTCACCCGAAGCATCGGTAGGCATGTAAAGACCGTTGCCCATGCTATTGAGCCCGGCCGGATTCTGGAAGTTGGCGAGTTGGATCTGCCCAGCCTGCTGCGAGGCGATCTGGTTGGGCAGGGTATAGGAGACGGTGCCATCGGGCGCGATCGTGATGGCTTGCGCGTCTGGAGGAATCGTGATCTGCGGCTGGATCGGATTGCCGTTGGCGTCGACGATATTGCCGCTTTTGTCGAGCTGGAACTCCCCGGCGCGGGTATAAGCAAGGTTGCCGGTGGGCTGCTGCACCTGGAAGAAGCCGTTGCCCTGAATCACCATATCCAGCGGATTGCCGGTCTGCGTGAAGGCCCCTTGGGTGAAGACAATCTCGTTGGACGTAGCGCGCGTGCCAAGCCCGATTTGCAATCCGGCCGGCACCACGGTCTGCTGGCCGGAAGCCGTGCCTGGCTGCAGCACGCTCTGGTACATCAAATCCTGGAATTGCGCGCGCCGCATTTTATAGCCGACTGTGTTGGCGTTGGCCAGATTGTTGGCGATGTTGTCGATATTGGTTTCCTGCGCCTTCATGCCGCTGGCGGCGCTGTAGAGTGCTCTGGTCATGGAATCTCCTGTTAAGAACCTACCCGGGCGACCTGCTCGATGGCCTGTTTGCCCATGTCGTTGCCGATCTGGGCGGCTTTTTGCAGCATTTCAAACTGGCGCATAATCCCCACCACGCTAATCGCGGCCTGGGCCGAGCCGGCATTGGAATCTTCGAGCTTGCCTTGTTCCACGGAAACCCCCGTGGCCGCGACCGGTTTCACGGAGGCATCGACCGCGCGGAAATAATTAGAGCCTTGCTTCAGCAGACCTTCGCCGCCGGGAAAATCGGCGACCGCTAGTTGCCCCGCGGACTGGCCACCCTGCTCGATGGAGCCGTCGTTCGCGATCTCAATGGGGAGCGACGATTGAAGAGTCAGTGCCCCGGCAGTTCCCCGTACAGCATAACCATCGGCGGTTACGAGTTTGCCGGTAGGGTCCAGACGGAAGTTTCCGTTGCGCGTATAGATGGTGCCGTTGGGTCCATCGACACTGAAGAAGCCCTTGCCCGAGAGAGCCAGGTCGAGCGAATTGCCGGTAGACCGCACCGTGCCCTGAGTGAGGTCGATCCAGGGACTCTCGACCAGCGGCATGGTGGTTGAGGAACCCGCCTCCTGCGCTTCCGGCGCCACGTACAGGCTGTAAAATTCCCGGTCGGCCTTGTATCCGCTGGTTGACGAGTTGGCGGAGTTGTTAGCCAGCAGATCGAGCGACTCCATGCGGGCGCGAAGGCCGCTGGCGGCGATGGCGGTCAGAGGATCCATAGCGCCATTCGAGGTGCAAGCCAAGGTCCAAGCAGAGTAACAGAGCTAAATTTCTCAAAATGCGCCGACGATGGCCGATGAGTTAGAGCGAAGCCACCACCGGACGCGCCATTTCCTTGCCGCTGATGGGCCGCGCGGCAATCTTCTGCCGCACTTCCTGGCGTTAACTGGCTGAAGAATCTGCTCGCTCCATTTGGGCAGTCATCTGCAATGGATGCGCTGTGCCATCTCTCGCCCCCTCATCGTCATTTGCAGCCGGCGCCGCGCCGGCGCTGGCCGCGACGGGGGCCGGAGCGGCAGCGGGACACCCTGCGGGGTCCAGCGCCGGAACGCAGGCGCCATTCACTCTCCTTCTCGACAGCCTGGTTACGGCAAACCAGGCGGCGGCCGTGCCGGGGAGCAAGAAGGAGAGCGGGCTCCGCTCCGCCTTCTGGGTGGCAGTCTCCACTGCCGTTCCACAGGAACCGCCGAATCCGGCTGTAGAGAGGGCGCTCCAGGCGGACGGGTCGGACGCAAAAGAGAGTCGGACCGCCGAATCGGCGCCGCCGGAGATTTGCGCCGATGCGGCGGCGGCGGCCGCTGTCGCAAATGCAGGAACAGGCATGACACAATCCGGGACTTCCCTGGTCGACTCCATCGCGAACATCGCGGCGCGCGGCGTGGAAGCGCAAGGCCAGGAATCAGACAGCCAACCAGCAGCGGAAGCTCCGGAGGTTGGCGCCGGGCCGGCAGCGGTTCAGACGGCGGATCCGCGGCCTGGCGCGTCGCAACCTGGTTACGCCGCGGCGATGCAACGCGGGGCCGCGGAAGCTGTACGGCAAAGACCGCAGGCGATGCCCGGTGAACCCACGCCAAGCCCGGCGCAGGCCAGTGCCGCGGCGAACGGTCTTCCGGATGGCGGCGCAATACCCTCAACGGAGCGCGAAGATCCCGCGGCGGCCGACTGTACACCATTTCGTCCGGCGATGATTTCCGCGGTCCGGCAGCAACCGCCAGCGGCGGAATTCGAAAGTAGGCCGGTCTGGTGCGCCCCGACCACTGCGGCAACGGATGCTCCACCTACCGCGCCGGCATTGCCCGCAGCCGGACGGCCCGGCGTCAAAGCGGCGGCGAAAACAGACCGACCCGGACGCTCGTACCGCGCAGGTTCCCTCGAAACCGCGGATGCCCTTGCCAAGAGCGCCGCGACAGACAGTGCCACCGGGGCGGGACAACGGCCGCCCATACAGGCCGCGCCCGCGCGGGTCACCGCCAGTGAACCGGCCGGTGGGAGCCATTGCGGCGAAGAGGCCGCGCCGGCCGCGGCGTCACCGTTCGTTAGCGCACAGTCCGCCGATCGGCCGGACGACTCCACTCCGGCGAACGACGGGCCGCCCATGGTGGTTGCGTTCACGGCGCGGTTGCGTCCGCTCCAAGTGTCGCCTGAAGCAACGGAGGGGGCCGGCGCCGGCGACGCCGGCGATTCGCCCGAAGCCGATCCGCCCGAAGCAACCTCCGTGCCTCCGGCCGGTGCAGCGAGTGAAACCTTGCGCCGCGAGCGCAAGGGGTCGGATGCTGCCGCGGCCGACCCCACCAGCCAGCCGGAGTCCGCAGTTCCGGTTCGCAAGGCCGAAGCTCCGGCTTCATCAGCGCCGATCGAGCCGGCCGCGGTAGACCGGCCAGCCGCGATACCGCAACCGGCGTCTGCGAGCACCGCGCAGCCGCGCGAATTGGCGGCGCCGCCGCATGCCGCGGCCACCGAGCCCGCGGCGGTTCCCGAAGTTCCCAAAGCGTCCGCACACGACATCAAGTTGGAACTATCCGGCCAGGGGGACCAGCGCGTGGAAGTGCGGGTTTCAGAGCGCGCTGGCGATGTGCGCGTGGATGTCCGGACGCCCGATGCCGGGCTGGCGGGGGACTTGCGGGAAGACCTTCCCGCGCTCGCCACCAAATTGGAACAAACCGGATTCCGCACCGAGGCCTGGCACCCGGCCGGCGCCGGCGAACGCCAGCGGACCGCCGAAGCATCCCCTGGCTCGCCGTCGCAGGATTCCGAACACTCCGGACGGAACAGCGGCCAGAAGCAGCGGGACGAGCAGCAACAATCCAAGCCGAAACCGCAGCAGGACCAGACACCAACTCAGAACGTAGGAAAGGACTTCGCATGGCTCTTTTCATCCATTCAGTAGACTGCGCCGCCTTCGCGGCGCTGGGAGGCAAATCATGATGACCACAATGCTGCCGCTGGCGGCCACATCCAACGCCGCATCCAGCGGGACCTCAACTTCAACCAGTTCGTCAACCTCGACGGCCGTGAACACGGACGAGAACATGTTTCTCCAACTGCTGGTCGCGCAGCTTCAGAATCAAGACCCGACCGACCCGACCGACAGCACGACGTTCGTGACGCAGTTGGCGCAATTTCAGCAGTTGCAACAGTCCACGACTTCCGGCGCGGACATCACCGCGATCCGCCAGGACCTGGATCAATTGGTGGCCAATCTGGGCCAAACTTCAACTTCGAACGGTTAACGGAGACTATATGTTTACTTCCTTTTCAACCGCGTTGTCGGCTCTCGACGCCACTTCCACAGCCATCGACGTGGTGGGCAACAACCTGGCGAACATGGACACGCCGGGATTTAAGACCAGCGAAGTCTGCTTCCAGGATCTGGTGACGGAATCCCTGGGGGCCGGCCTGGGCACCACGCAGGTAGGGTTCGGAACCGGGACGCCGTTCACGGTCCGCGAATTCACGCAGGGCGCGATCCAGTCGAGCAGCGGCGTGCTGGATGCCGCGGTCCAGGGCGAAGGCTTCTTCGTGGTCCAGGACCCCTCCGGCAATCAGTACTACACGCGCGCCGGGAATTTCGCAACCGACAAACAAGGCGATTTGCTGACCGACACGGGCGACACGGTACAGGGCTGGACCACGATCGATCCCACCACGGGCCAGGTGGACACCAACGGCCCGATTGGCAACATCGTGGTTCCGGTAGGGTCGCTGAAGGCTCCGACAGCCACCTCCCAATTCACGGTGGACATGAACCTCAACTCGGCGGCAACGGCCGACTCGACGTCTGATTTTTCCGTCCCGATGGCCATGTATGACACCCTCGGGACGTCCCACAATCTGACGCTCAGTTTTGAAAAGACCGGGGCGAATACCTGGAGCTACGCAGTGTCGATTCCGGGGGCGGATCTGACCGACCCGACGGCGTCGACACTCACTACGGGAAGTTTCACTTTCGACGCAAGCGGAAACCTGACGGACCCGCCCGCCGGAAGCCCCATCACATTCACAGTGCCGGACCTGGCGGATGGCGCCGCCTCAGGCGCCACGATAACCTGGAATCCGTACAACAGCGACGGATCGGGCAGGATCACGCAGTTTGGCCAGCCATCGGCATCGTCGGCCAGTTCGCAGGACGGAACTGCCGCAGCCGAACTGGTGAACGTGGGACTGGCCAATGGCGGATCGATCGTGGCTCAGTACTCCGACGGCACCCAGGTTACCGTGGGACAAGTGGCGCTGGCCTCGATCCGGAATCCCAACACTCTGGTGGCCACCGGCGGAAACAATTTCCAGCTCAGTGAATTGACGGCCACGCCATCCATCGGGACGCCCGGAACGGGAGGCCGCGGAACCATACAGGGCGGCTCCGTAGAGGCCTCGACGGTGGACATTGCCTCGGAATTCACCAACCTGATTGTCTACCAGCGGGCCTATGAAGCCAACGGCAAGGTGGTGACGACCGCCAATCAATTGAGCCAGGACACTATCAACTTAATTCAGTAATCCGCCGATGAATCCTCAGGAAGAGATAGCACCACTGGCAGATGTCCTGGTGGAGATCGAAGTCGAGCTCGACCGGCGGATCATGACCACTCGCGAAGTGCTGCGCCTGGAAGAGGGCAGCGTCATCGAGACAGCGCGGTCGGCCGGCGAGAACATCGATATCTACGTCGGCGGGGTGCTGTGTGGCTCCGGAGAAGTGGTAGTGATCGAGAACAGGCTGGGGGTGCGGATCACCGACTTCCGGGAAAACTGAGGACGTATATGGAATGGATCGGACAGTTGGCGGCGGTAGGCCTGGTGCTGATGGTGCTGGCTGCCACGTTGTGGTGGTTGCGCCGCCGCAGCGTGGCCGCGCTGCTGCCCGGTGGCAGGTCGCCCAGGCGCCGCATGGAATGTCTGGAGCGGCTGCGGCTAGGGCCACAGCATACGCTGCATCTGGTGCGATTGGGAGACCGGGCCATGCTGGTGGCGTCGTCGCCCGCCGGCTGTTCGCTGGTGGAGAGCCTTTCCCGCAGCGAACTCGAAAACGGGCAGCCCGCGCAATGAGACTGTTTCGCGTAGCGACGGTGGCGTGGGCCTTCGTGCCGGCTGCCAGAGCGGCCGCCGAACCTTTCTCCCTACTCGGCATATCGGCCGGAAAAGACGGCGCCGGATTGAGCGTGCCGATGCAGGTGGTCATCTTACTGACCCTTCTTACGCTGCTGCCCGCCGCCGTGATGGCGATGACGCCGTTCCTGCGCATCACCGTGGTCCTGCACTTTCTGCGGCAGGCCCTGGGAACGCAATCCACACCTTCGAACCAGGTGCTGCTCGGCCTGGCTCTGTTTCTGACGATTGTGATCATGCAGCCAGTGGCGGCCGACATGTATCACCAGGGCTGGGAGCCGATGGACGCCGGGAAAATGACTGCGCAACAAGCCATGGATGCGGCCTCCCGGCCGCTGCGGGCCTTTCTGGTGCGGTTCGCACGCGAAAAGGACATCCGCTTGTTCCTGGAAATCGCCCGCGAGCCGGCGCCGCGCACGCCGGCGGATCTGGATCTCAAAGTCCTGATCCCGGCCTATATTCTCTCCGAACTGAAGACTGGCTTTCAGATTGGAGCCGTCCTTTTTCTGCCATTTCTGGTTATCGACCTGGTGGTGGCGTCGGTGACCTTATCGGTAGGCATGGTCCAGTTGCCGCCCGTGATGATCTCCGCGCCGTTCAAGATCATGCTGTTCGTCCTGGTGGACGGGTGGAACCTGGTGGTCGGTTCACTGATGAAGAGTTTCTATTCATGACTCCGGAAGCCGTCGTCCAGATTATCCGCGAATGCCTCATGACCACATTCTGGCTGGCGGCGCCGCTGCTGGCGATCGGATTCATTGCCGGCATCGTCATCAGCCTGATCCAGATCGCTACTTCCATGCAGGATACAGCCTTCAGCACAGTTCCGCGGCTGATTGCGTTCCTGCTCGGTCTGCTGATCATGATGCCGTGGATGCTCAAGAAGCTGTGCGCCTATGCCGCAATGATCCTGGGGGACCTGGGCCGATATGCCCACTGAACTAGTTCTCTCAGCCGGCACTTTGTACGGCTTCCTGCTGGTGCTGGCACGAGTAGGCGGCGCGCTCACGTTCGTGCCGCTGCCAGGAATCAAGGGGGTACCGGAACCGGTACGAGCCGCGCTCGCCTTGGGGTTCACCCTGGCATTATCGGCGCGGTGGCCGGTAGTCGACGCCGGCCGGGTGACCGCTATGAAGCTGGCTGGATGGGTCGTCTCGGAGGCGGTGGTGGGAATCGCCATCGGCGTGACGGTAGCGATTGTGCTCGAAGCCTTCACGCTGGCGGCGCAGGTGTTGGGACTGCAGGCTGGCTACGCTTACGCCTCGACGATTGATCCGAACACCGAGGCTGATTCCGGCATCCTGCTGGTCTTCGTCCAACTGGTTGCCGGTTTGTTTTTTTTCGCGTTAGGCCTCGATCGCGAAATTCTGCGCCTGTTCGCGCAGAGCCTGGACCGAATTCCGGCTGGAACTTACGTTCTTGGACCGCCGGCGGGCGACGCCATGATCCGGCTTGCGTCGGGCATCTTCTCGGTCGGCGTGCGCCTCGCGCTGCCGGTAGTGGCGCTACTGATTCTTGTGGATTTTGCATTGGCCCTGCTCGGCCGGTTGAACCAACAACTGCAGCTGATTTCGCTGGCCTTTCCGGCAAAGATGCTGACGGCGCTGATAGTGCTGAGCTGGGCGATGTCGCTTTTCCCCCGCATCTTGCTGGAATTCAGCGGACACGCCTGGGTGGCGGCGCGCCGGATGTTGGGTATATGAGACCGCATGGCAGACTCCTCCAAAACCGAACAGCCCACGCAGCACCGATTGGAGAAGGCGCGGGAAGAAGGCCAGTTTCCTTCCGCCCGGGAATTTGTGGGAGCCCTGCAGTTTATGGTCTTCCTGGGCCTGTTGGGTGTGGGGGGAGCGCGCTGGTGGGCGCAATTTCGCGAGACCACGCAGTGGCTGTTCGCGCGGGCCTTTGCGGGCGAGTGGGGAGCGGCCGATCTGACGCACATTGCCTGGCGGCTTTTCTGGCTTCACCTATTGCCTCTGGCGCTGGGCGGAATGGCGATCGCCGTGGCAACCCTGGCTTTCCGCCTGAGCACCACGGGCTTCGGGCTCAGCCTGAAAAAGCTGACGCCCGAGCTGGCGCGTTTGAACCCGCTTTCCAAACTCCGCGAGTTGCCGCGCCAGAATCTGCCCTCGCTGCTTCAGGCCATGATCCTGCTCCCGCTCTTCCTGTGGGCGGTCTATGCCTTGGCGCGCAACCAACTGGACGAAGTTCTGGCGCTGCCGCTGGCGAGTGTGGAAAACGGCGCACACTTCATCGCCGCATCCCTGATCGAGTTGTTCTGGAAAGCAGCCGGCATGTTCCTGGTCTTCGGGACAGTGGACCTGATCCGGCAGATGCACCGCCACAAACAGGACCTGCGCATGAGCAAGCAGGACATCAAGGAGGAAATGAAGGACCTGGAAGGCAACCAGCAAATGAAGGCTCGGATTCGGCGTTTGCAGCGCGACCGCTTGCGGCGCCAGATGATGAAAGAGGTTCCGAGCGCCACGGCCGTGATCGTGAATCCGACGCACTTTGCGGTAGCCATCCGCTATCAGATGGAGAGTATGGCGGCGCCCCTGGTGGTGGCCAAGGGCAAGAACTACCTGGCGCTGCGGATCCGTCAGAAGGCGGTCGAGAACCAGGTGCCCATTATCGAAAATCCGCCGTTGGCGCAGGCACTCTACAAATCGGTGGAAGTGGGACAGGAGATCCCACCGCATTTGTACCGCGCCGTCGCGGAGATTCTCGCTTATATCTTCAAATTGATGAACGGGAGGCTCCCTCATTAGGGAAGTCGCAACCTCCTTCGCTTGTGAACAGCCTCCGCCTCCTTTCCGCCAACATCGCACCCCGCGAATCGATGGGAGCGAGATTAGGCTCATGACGCCCGCAAGAACCATGACCTCCGCCGCCGCGCCGTCCACCGCCGCCAAAACCCCGGGCTTGATGCGCGGCATGGTGTTCGAAGAGCTTCGCCAGTTGGCGGTACCGCTGTCCGTGCTGGGGATCGTGATCGCGCTGATCACCCCGCTGCCGGGCTTCATCCTGGATCTTCTCATCGTCACGGATCTGTTGATGTCTATCACCGTAATGATGGTCTCGCTCTACCTGGTGCGGCCGGTGGAATTCACCTCGTTCCCCACCACACTGTTGTTGTTGACGCTGTTTCGCCTGGCTCTGAACATTTCGTCTTCGCGGTTGATCCTGCTGAACGGCAACACCGGGACGACGGCCGCGGGCAAGGTGATCGGCGCCTTCGGCAGCTTCGTCGTGGGCGGCAATTACGTCATCGGGGCGGTGATTTTCCTGGTCCTCATAGCCATTCAGTACGTCGTCATCAATCACGGCGCGGTGCGCATCTCGGAGGTGACGGCGCGCTTCACCCTGGACGCCTTGCCGGGAAAGCAGATGTCGATCGATTCCGACCTGAACAGCGGGTTGATCGATGAAACCGAAGCCAAGCGCCGGCGTAAGCAGCTCGCCACGGAAGCCGAGTTCTACGGCGCCATGGACGGCGCGTCGCGCTTCACGCAGCGCGACGCGGTTGCCAGCATCCTGATCACGGGAATCAATATTGTGGCGGGCTTCCTGATCGGCGTCCTGCAGCACGGCATGGATTTCAGCAAGGCCATTGAAACCTACACCGTGCTGACCATAGGCGACGGCCTGGTGACGGTGATTCCGGCGCTCATGATCTCCATTTCCGGAGGACTGATTGTTACCCGGGCCAGTTCCGAGGCGCGCCTGGGGGCAGAGTTCCAAAAGCAGATCTTCAACAATTCGCGGCCGCTGATGCTGGCTGGGGGTGTGCTGCTGTTGCTGGTGCTGCTGCCGGGTATGCCCCGGTTCCCGTTCCTGTTGATGGGAACGGGCGCCAGCGCGGCGGGCTGGCGCATGCGCCGGAAAGAAGTTCGCGACGGGGCCGCGCCGCCCGAGCCCAAGCCGGCGTCGAACAAGGACAACGTGGAAACCCTGTTGCGCGTGGAGCCGCTGGCCATCGAAGTGGGCCTTGGACTGGTGGGGCTGGTGGAAGGAGCGCAGGAATCGGCCCTGCTGCGGCGGATTTCGACGATCCGGCGGCAGTTGGCCAGCGACCTCGGATACCTGCTTCCACCGGTGCGCGTGACCGACAATCTTTCGCTTCGCAACCGTGAATACGTCATCTCCCTGAAGGGCGTGGAGATCTCGCGCTATGAACTGCCGCAGGGGTGCGAACTGGCTATCCCCACGGGCCACGGGCAGGCTGCGCTCGAAGGACAAGCCACGCGCGAGCCGGCTTTCGGGATGAGCGCCCTTTGGATTCCAGCCGAACGTGCGGAGCGGGCCCGCAACTCCGGGTACACGGTGGTGGACCCGGTGAGCGTTCTTGGCACGCACCTTTCCGAATCCATCCGCCGCTACGCGCACGAGTTATTCTCCCGCCAGGACGCCAAACGGCTGCTCGACCGGGTGGCCGTGGAGCACCCCAAAGTAGTCGAAGATCTGGTTCCCAAACTGTTGCCCCTGGCGACCGTGCAGCGGGTCCTGCAAAACCTGCTGCGGGAACGCGTCTCCATTCGAGACGCAGTCTCTATTCTGGAGGCGCTCGGCGAAGCCGCCGGTGCGACCCGCAATCCGGTGCTGCTCACCGAATATGTGCGGCAGACGCTGCGCCGCGCGGTGGTAAAGCCGTATCTCAACCGCGCCGGCGAACTGGCCGCGTGGTTCGTGGAACCCTCGATCGAGCAGACCGTGGAGGCAGCCGTGGAACACGGTGAACAGAACAGCCATTTGTCGCTGGGTCCGCAGTCCATTCGCGAAGTACTCAACCGGGTGTCGGCTCGAGTCGGGTCGCCGGATACGCCGGTTGTGGCAGTCACGTCCGCGGGGGCTCGCGCCTTCCTGCGCCAGATCACGGAGGCCGCCATTCCCAACCTCTACTTCATCGCGCACAACGAAATTCCGCCGGGCATGAGGGTGCAATCTCTGGGGAATATCACTTGACCGCGGTCTACAGGAACGGAGCCCGCGCGACGATAGATTCCTTCAGCCCGGATGGGGCCGAAGGCGCTTGCCCCCGTGGGGCACAAGGAACCAGCAGCGATGAGGATCAAATCCTATTATGCGAATTCGGTGGAAGATGGCATGGCCATGGCGCGGACCGAACTCGGTCCGGAGGCGATGCTGGTCAACAGCCGCCGGACCTCAACGGAAACGCGTCATCTGGGTGAATACGAAGTAGTCATAGTGACGGATCTGGCGGCCGCGGCGGAGCTCGATGAGTCCGCCGTTATGCTGCCGCCTACCGGCACGCCAGGCGGCCGGGCGCCGCGCGGTGACCGCCTGTCGGCCGACGTCGCTCAGTTGAAAAAGGAGCTCGAAGGCATGCGGCGCGCCATGACGCGCACGGCCTTTGCGCCCGCGCAAAGGCCGGCCTCTCCCGAAATTTCCGATGCCTATGCCTCGCTGGTGGCGAGCGAAGTGGAGCCCGACCTGGCCCGCGATATCGTCAGCGCTTCGGAATCCCGACTGGCAACGGCGCCGGCCGGGGGGGCCCAAGAGAGCGGGGAAAGCGGTGCGCGCTTTGAGCGCGCCCTCGCCGAAGAACTGGAGTCCCGGATTTGCGTGGAACCGCTGCTCGGACGGAGCGAAGCGCGGCCGCGCATCGTAGCGCTGGTTGGTCCCCCCGGAGCGGGCAAGACCACCACGCTGGTCAAACTGGCGGTGAATTACGGTCTGGCCGGGAAGCGGCCGGTAGTGCTGCTGTCGACCGACACACTGCGTGTGGCGGCAGCCGAGCAACTGCGATCATTCGCCGCGATTCTGGGCGTTGGCTTCCACCTGACGGAAACGGTCGGCGCCCTGGCTCAGACCATCGAAGAGAACCGCAGTAAAGAGATGATCTTCATCGACACTCCCGGTCTGGCGGCCGGCGACGTGGCCGATTTCGGCGGTCTAGTGCAGTTTCTCTCCGGCCGTCGTGATATCGACACGCATATGGTCGTATCGTCGTCGATGAAATCAGCCGATCTATCCCGTGTGGTGAATTCCTTTGAGGCTTTCCAGCCACAGCGTTTGATTTTCACCAGGCTGGACGAAACCGGTTCGTTTGGGCCGATCCTCAACGAATCAGTCCGGACCGGTAAACCGCTGTCTTTCTTTACGGCTGGACAGCGCATTCCGGAGGATCTGGAGGCTGCCAGCCGCGGCCGGCTCGCGGACTTGATTCTGGGTGGCCAGAGCCGCCGGGATCAATCGGCGGCTTAGGAGTGGAAGGCAGTAGTCGAAGGCAGAGGATATATGCAGTCGTACGCAGTGTCTGACGTCATCAGTGACGACGAGCGGGAGCGGCTCATTCTGCAGCACCTGCCACAGGTGCGGCTGATTGCGCGCCGGATTCAGGAGCGGCTGCCCGAGAACATCAGTCTGGACGATCTGATTTCAACCGGCGTGATCGGGCTGATCGCGGCGATCGACAACTTCGACCCGGGCCACAACGTCAAGCTTAAAACTTACGCCGAATACAAAATCCGCGGAGCGATTCTCGACAGTCTGCGCGGTCTGGATTGGGCGCCGCGCCAGAAACGCCGCCAGGCAAAGCGGATTGAAGCGGCGATTTCTACCGCTGAGCAGCGCCTGAAGCGGGCTCCCGACGAAGCCGAGATTGCAGAGGAACTGGAGATCTCGCTCGATGAGTATCACGAGTGGCTGGTCGAAATTCGCGGCCTGAACATTGCAAGCCTCGAGTACACCACCGGCGAACAGGGAAAGGATCTGCTGCACTATCTGCCGGACACCGACGACAACCTTCCATCCCGGGTGCTCGAAAAATCGGAGTTGGAACGTCTCCTGACGCAAGGCATCGACACCATTCCCGCCATGGAACGGACCGTCCTCAGTCTGTATTACCAGGAAGAACTGACTTTGCGTGAGATCGCCCAGGTGGTCAATCTGCACGAATCCCGCATCTCGCAGCTAAAATCCCAGGCGGTTCTGCGCTTGCGCTGTCATATGACCAAACAGTGGCCCGTCTCGCGGGGCGTGGTGCCGGCATGAACCAGGACGATCTGTTCCACTCCGACAACGTCAAGCAACTATTCGACGGGTGGACCGAAAGCCTAGCTCAGGTGATCGAATCGATGACCGACCAGCGGCCGGACGTGAAGTGGCATGCCGCCCGGGGGACAGCCGCGGAATTAGGAGGCGGCCAGGAGCACCTCTGGTGGGAGCAGCCCTTTCAGGTGGCGCCGCGGGCGACCGCCTGGGTGGCGACTCCGCGAAGCACGTGGGAGCAGGCCGGCGCGCTGACGCTCAAAGCCGCCGGACTTGAGACCGTGGAAGCCACCGAAGCCAGGAACACATGGCTTGAGATTCTGGGGCAATCGCTTGCCGTCATGGCCCGTTCCATCGGCTCATTCCTGGGCCGCGAGGTCAACACGGAGGCGGGCGCAGAGCGGACTCCGGATCCGCCGCCCAATGACTGGGCGGTGGTCACCGTCGCATTCGCCGGGACGCCGGAGAGCGACGCTGCCAAGGCGCCGCCCCTGCTGGTTGGGCTCAGCTCACAACTGGTCGCCCTGGTGACCGCGCCGCCGCGCAACGAATCCGAAGGGAACGGCTCCGTTGTTGTTCCGGCGGACCCTTCGGACGCCACCGCCCCGCGGTTGGGTCCCGTCTCGCGAACCATGGAGCTACTGCTCGACGTCGATCTGCCGGTGACCATTTCGTTCGGAAAAGCGAAAGTCGCCATGAAGGATGTCCTCAAACTGACTACTGGATCGATTGTGGAACTGGATCGCGGGATTAATGAAATGGTCGAAGTCCTGGTGAACCACTGTCTGATCGCCCGCGGAGAAGTGGTAGTAGTGGAAGGCAATTACGGGGTGCGGATTCAAGAGATCGCCAGCCGGCAGGACCGGCTGCGGAGCCTGCGATGAGCGCGATTGATTTATCGGTGGTGGCGGTTCCCCTGTCCGTGGGGTTCTCGGTAGTCTTCGCCGCGGCGGCCCTGGCCGCCAGCCTATTTGCGGTCTGGCGGACACGGGCAATGGTAGATGCGGCGGAGGAACGGATGAAGGCAGCCCGGGAACATTCGGAAAACACCATTCGAAACTGGCGTGAGACGCTCGACACCCTCTCGGCGCAGGTCCGCGAGGCGCCCCGGCAGATTTCCGAGGAACCATCTGGCTCCTTTCCCAGGTCAGGCTTGAACATGAACAAACGCAGCCAGGTGCTGCGCATGCACCGCCAGGGCGCTTCTCCGGAACAGATTTCGATCTCGATGAAAGTCCCGCTCCAGGAGGTTGACCTGCTTCTCAAAGTCCAGCGGATTATTCTGCGCAATCTCTGACGGTTGCGTCCCCATTCGCGGCAGTGGGTCAGTTTGAATCCACCGACCCGGGATGGCCACGATATCGGCAACGTTACAAACTGCTGGCGACTCCCTCAGCCATCGCTGGAGTTACGCGGAGGGTCTTGGGAATGCGCACAAAATTGTAGTACATGAAGCAAAGTGCCAAAGCGGCACTGTGGTTCTCGATCTTCTTGCCGAAGCCGTTGGTCAGGCGGATCAAGCGCCGCATTGACTTACGCAAGGTGAGGTTTCGGCCCTCACCACAGCTGGCGCCGACGTGCTCCGGATCCGGATTGCCGACGTTCGTTTCCTTCTTGCAGCCGGTGCAAACTGCGGGACTGTAGCACTTCTCTTTTGAGGGATCCGCGTTGCGGATCTTTACCAGCATCGAACACCTCACGCCCCGAACGTCCGTTGGGGGTGGCCGGAGATCTTCAAGAGCGATAAACGATCGCAGTTCACCAGCGAGAAATTCACGAGCGTGCTCAGGGAGTGGGATATGGCCATTAGCATAGACGGGCGCGGGCGATGTGGGGACAACATCTTGATCGAACGGCTGTGGCGCTCGCTGAAATCCGAAGGGGTGTACTTATGGGATTACCGACCGGCGCCGGAGGCTCGGTCGGGCATCACCCGTTACTTCCAGTTCTACAATTACGAACCTCCGCACCAGAGCCTGGAGTACCGAACGCGGGCGGAACTCTACGGGTGGCCGCACCATGCGGTCATGACCGAATCAATTCGGAAGAAGATCATTGTTCAATTGGCGGCTCTGCCCCAAAGCCCCCGGAGTTTACGGCTTTCCAAGGCGGAATGTTTGTTTTGGTTCAATTTACGATAGAGGCATTTGAGTTGAGTGGAGGATAGGGCTCGGCAAGAATGCGACTCGAGCGCTGAATCAAGCGCCGGAATGGCGGGGGCGGCTTCGGCCGCACCGGTTTCAATCAGGCCACCATCGGCGAAAATCGCCGTTTCGATCGTCTGTAACCATGGATGGTGAATCTGGGGTGGCTATTTGCCGGCGTCTTTCTATTGGTGGCCCTCTACCACTTTGGACTTGGATTGCGATGGTGTGTCGACAGAAAGAGCGTCCTCTTCTGCCGCTCATCGGGGGACTATCTGGAGGTGCGGCCTGCTTCACACCCCCATTTCCAGTCTGGAGGCGCTGCTGGTGGACACCTGATCGTGGATCCAGGGTCGGCATACGTCATCGCAGCGTCTCTGGCGTTTTTCATCCGACGAGCCATACAAAGACAGACGCTCGGAGAATCCGGAACCGTAAGTTACGAAATACGATGGTTGAATCGGCCTCGCAGCTCCATACGTTATCGCGGTCAGAAAATGGCCAGAAAATGGTCTTGACAAATGGGGCCTTCGGGCGCTCAGCCGGAATCGATTTCGAATCGCGATGCAAGTTCCTCTTCAGGAGGTTGACCCGCTTCTCAAAGTCCAGCGGAGGGTTCCGCGGAATCTTTGACGGTGGCCTCCACATTCGCGCTATGCTTGACGGCACGGCCGCGTCAATGCCTGATAATAAGGGGAGCTTATGACCGTCGAGATCGAAGGCGTAACGTTGCACCTGGCGCATCCGGATGAGCTCACCGCGAAATGGGTGGGGCAGGCGGAGTTGATGCGTCAATTGCTGGCCGCCTGGATGGTGGTCAACGATCAGGATCTGCCGATGAATCCGCGGCTGTTGGGCAAGCCCGGCGTCGGCAAGACGACCCTGGCGTACGCCGCCGCGCGGCGCATGGGCCGCGACGTCTACATTCTGCAGGCCACCATGGATACGCGGCCGGAGGACCTGCTGGTAACGCCGGTGATCGAAGGCGCAGGCAGTCTACGCTACGTGGCGTCGCCGCTGGTCACCGCGATGCTGCGGGGTGGAATTGCCATCATCGACGAAGGCAACCGCATGAGCGAGAAGAGTTGGGCCAGTCTGGCTCCGCTGCTGGATAACCGGCGCTACGTGGAATCCATCGTGGCCGGGATCAAAATCAAGGCTCACCCGCACTTCCGCCTGGTAGCGACGATGAATGACGATGCCTCCACATTCGAGCTGCCCGAGTATATCCACTCCCGTCTCCAGCCCCAGATCTTCATCGATTTTCCGGAGCGCGACGAGGAATACCAGATCCTGAAGGAGAACCTGCCCTTCGCTGAAGAGAGGATTCTGGAGTATGTGACGGATTTCCTGCAGGCGGCCCACATGGCCGACGAACGGTTTACGGCGCGCGACGGCGTGAATGTGGCGCGCTTCGCCATCAAGCTGAAGAGCCTGGCCACTGAACGGACCCACGAAACCGCGGCCCTGGAACTGGCGGTGGTGCAGGTGTTGGGAGAGGAAGCCTTGCGCTATGTCCCACGAGAGCGACCTTCCGCTTCCTGATGCGGGAAGTCTTGAGCGCGGCCGGTTTCAATACTTCCCGGTGGTGCCGGGCCGCCTGGAGTTCGCGATTGAGGTGCGCCGCGCCATCCTGCGCCACCGTCCCCAGGCAATCGCGGTCGAGTTGCCGGTCACTCTGCAGCCGGCCTGGCTCCGGGCGGTAGCCCGGCTGCCGGAAATCTCTCTGATCTTTTATCCCGACGAATCGGCCGGCGGAGACCGCGCCGTCTATGTTCCAATCGAACCGGCCGATCCTTTTACGGAAGCCATCCGCACCGGCCTCGAGATTGGGGCGGAGATTATTTTCGCCGATCCCGACGCCGGAGAACGGCCCCATCTCAAAGACTCATACCCGGATACGTACGCAGTCCGCCATATCGGCGTGGATCGTTACGTCGAAGCGTATCGCGTCTTCCCGCAGCCGCGCTCGGCGGACGTGGCGCGCCACGCCGCTGGAATCGCATGGAAGCTACAGGGCACCGACCCCGCTGCCCGCATCCTGGTGGTGATTTCACTGAACCTGCTCGATCCGGTGCTGGATGCGATGGAGGAGCCGCAGGCGCAGCCCGAAGCGCGGCCGGCGCTGGACGGAATCGAATTGCTCAATGCGCACCCCGAGTCGCTGGGCGAAATCTGCGCCGAATTTCCGCAGCTTCAGTGGCGCTACGAAAGCTACCGGCCGGCTCTCACCGCCGATCAACTCATCGACCGGCGTCACGCTCAATGGGCCGTTCTGCGTGAGGCGGAAAAAGATTACGAGGCCAACACCGGGGAGCGCATCGCGCACTGGCAGCGGCGGCTATTGGCCCGCTATTCCCGCAACCTGGCGCTGGGCGGCGGCGATTTGATTCCCGGTCTCTTCGATCTGGCAGTGGCCGCGCGCAGTGTGGCCGACGACAATTACGCCTGGGACGTGTGGGAGGCGGCCAGCCGCTACCCTCCGCAGCAGACCGCCTGCGAACTGATGACCGTCCGCATCGCGGGCGACGAAGTCTGGATGGACACGCGGCGCATCCGCCTGCGCCGGCGGCTGCCCAGCACGAAACGGCGGCTGCGCCCCACCGGATTAAAGACCCGCAAGAAGGAGAAAATCGCCGGCGAGTGGGCCAGCCAGCTGAACGGCAGCAGCATCTGCTCCTATCCGCCGGAAGACCTGGTAATTGAGGATTACGGACGTTACCTCAAGAATAAAGGCAAGAGCATTCTCTCCGAGGAGCGCGTGCGCGTGGAGCCGTTTACGACTTCGATTCTGGACGGAATCGACCTTCGCGAGACGATTCGCAAATGGTATGAAGGCCGCATCTGGGTGCGGCAGTTTCAAAAGATCCGCGGCGACGTCGGCTCGATCGTAGTGATCTTCGATGACGATCGCGACGAGCGCTATCCCTACACGACCACGTGGCTGGGCGAAAACCAGAATGAATCGGACATGGCTTTCTACTCCACATTTCCCTTCGACAACCTGGTGGGGCCGGGCATCGGCCGGGCCGAATACGGCGGTTTTCTGATGAGCCTTCCGGCGCGCCGGATGTACGACGTGTGGCAGGATGCCGACTATGAACTGGCTGAATCGAAATCGGAGCGGCTGCTGCTGGCGGCGATCGACTACTCCATTCATCACCACGTGGTTTATGTAGCGGCCAAGCCGCCGCGCTCGATTTTCAAGAGCATCGCTTCGCGCGCCGGCCGTTCGATCATTTATATTCCGATTGGCCAGCTTTCGCCGGTTTCCCTCAAAAAAATTCGCGTGGTACACGTGCTCGACGGCTACGACAAGCGCGAGATCGCGAAAGACTATTTGTGGTGAGCGGTGGAGCCGTGTAGGGTTTATCGGGGCCGAATGGGGAGCGAGCGAAAACAACCGGCGCGCCCGCTTTTATAGCATCACGGCGGCGGCCCGGCGGCAACTCGCCGCCGAGCAGGGTCAGTGGCTTGCCGTGGCTTGCCGTGGCTGGCGCGGTAGCCCGTTTTCTGCAGTGTGCGTGAAAGGACGGGAATGGCGCTTTGGGATCGCTCTTGGAACGTGGCGCGCGGCAGCCGCCACTCCAGCGACCTGGACGACGAACTCCAGTTTCACCTTGCCATGCGGGCTCGCGATAACGTCAATGACGGGATGTCGCCAGAAGACGCCGAGCGCGACGCCGGAATCCTGCGATGGCTCGATTCGCTGGCGCGGAGACGTTGCGGCCGGGTTCCTTGCTGCGTTACGTGGGCGATTATGAACCGCTGAGCGTTCTTGGACAAGGGGACATGGGCGTGGTTTACAAGGCCCGCCGGATCAGCCTGAACCATGAAGTCGCCGTGAAAATGATCCGCACGCCGAGTTCGCGAGCGAGGACCATATCCGGCGGTTCCAAAACGAGGCGGAGTCCGTCGCGCTGTTCGACCACCCCGTGCGTCGGTTACCGCCTCACCTTCTCCTCTTCCTCGAGTGCCGATACCGATTCAAGACTCCGTACTTTGGCGGATAAAGTAGTGCGCTTCAGACACAACATCTCCGCCGCGGCCTTTTTGTTGCCGCCGGTCTTTTGTAACGCTTGCCCCAGAATGCTGCGCTCGATTTGCGCCAGCGTGCGCTCGTAATCCATGCCTTCGTCGGGGAGCGAGATCACCGACGCCGCGCTCGGTCCGATCGGCGCGCGTGAGGGCCCTGGAACCGCAAAGTCAGCCGGCGCCAGAGTCTGCCGGTCCGCGCTGAGAGCCACCGCCATGGCGATGAAATTCTCGAGTTGGCGCACGTTGCCCGGCCACGAATAGCCGGACAACCGCTCCACAGCCTCCAGCGAGAGGAGCTTGGGCGCAATGCCCTCCGACTTACAGATTTTCTCCACCAGGAAAGGAGCGATGGTGGCGATATCCTCTCGCCTCTCACGCAGCGGAGGGATGTGGATGGGCACCACGTTGAGGCGGTAGTACAGGTCTTCGCGGAATTTGCCCTGTGTAATGCGCTCGGCCAAGTCGCAGTTGGTCGCGGCTATCACCCGCACATCCAGATGGATGGTTTCGGAACTGCCGAGTCTTTGTAATTCCCGTTCCTGCAGCACACGCAGCAGTTTGGATTGCAGGTTCAGGGGTAAATCCCCGATTTCGTCGAGAAATAGGGTACCTCCCTGCGCCTCTTCGAATCGCCCCACCCGGTTCTGCACGGCGCCTGTAAAGGCTCCCCGCACATGGCCGAACAATTCGGCTTCCAGAAGGTGTTCGGGCAGGGCGCTGCAGTTCACCGCCACCCAGGCAGCCCGCCGGCGCGGGCCGGCCAGATGGAGCGCGCGGGCCGCCAGTTCTTTTCCCGTTCCGGTCTCTCCCGTGATCAGCACGGTCGATCGCCGAGCACCCACCAGGCTGATGAGCTGGCACACGCGGCGGATTTCCCGGCTGCCACCAATCAACAGCCGCTCCCACTCTTCGCTTCCCACCCGCTGGGCCAGGCGGGAGAGGTCGCGCGCGCGACGGTGCTCGATGGCCTGCTCAATCTGCGCGGCGGCTTCCGTGCCGGAGGCCAGATATTGGTACAACCCCAGCCGAGCCAGGCGAACGGCATCAAATACCGAGGCATCGGGGTCTCGGACCAGCACCGGAATGGAGGGGGCGATGCGCAGCACTTCTTCCAGAAGTTCGGAGGCAGACCAGGCCTGGGAGGGGAAACCCAGGATGACTGCCCGGAAGTCCCGGTGCCGGAGAGCTTCCAAAGCCGCCTCGGGCAACAGCCACAAAACACCGTAAGCTACTGAAAGCGTGGACCATTCCGCAGCCATATGGGGCGGCTCGGTGGCAATCCAAAGAAGTTGTTGATCCTCCATGGCGGTTACACCCTAGCTATCGGCAGGGGAGGAGCGAACTTTAGTAAGTAGCAAATCTTTTTAGCAAACTCCCGCTAAAGCGGGAGCCCCGGCCTGCCGATATGTAGAACAGCGGCGGGAATCGCATGCAGCTATGAAAGTATATGATGTGAATCTGACGGGCCCCTCGGCGAGCGAATCCGGGCGGGCACAAGAAACTCAGAAGGCGGATCGGGGAAGCAGTTCGTCGGCCGCCGCCAGCCCCACTTCGAGCGACCGTGTCGAACTGTCGGGGACTTTGGCGCGGATCGCGCGAGCCGTATCTTCTTACAGTGCGGACCGGAGCGACAAGGTAGCGGCTTTGACAGAACAATTCCAGAGCGGCAACTTCCATCCGGACTCCGTGCAGACCAGCCAGGGCATGATTGCCGACGCGCTCAGCGCCGGAACGGCCTAACATGCTGGCCGCGGACTCGCGGGAGTCTCTGTCGGCAGCCCGCTCAGATGTGAGGCGGGCTTGCGAGCTACTGGAGGGCTCCAGCCCGCAATCGCTGGAGGCCAGCTCAAGCGCTCTGCGGAGCGCGATTGCCGGCCTGAACGGGTGCCGGCACGACCTGCGTCCCTGCCTGCCTGACGCTCATCTGGCGGATACAATCCGCGAGTTCCGGCGGGAAGTGCGAAATGCCGGCCGCTTGCTCGAAAGCGCCGCAGACTTCTATCGAGGCTGGGAGCGCATCCTCGGAACGATGAGCGGCGGCTACATGGCCGGCGGCGAGCCGGCGCCCGTCACGCGCCCCGGGAAACTCTCCTGCCAGGCATAACTCGCCATGGCCAATATTCTCTCGTCGCTCATTTCGGCATCGGGCGCTCTGGATGCCTTCACCCAGGCCCTGGACGTTACGCAGAATAACGTCGCCAACGCCCAAACCCCCGGCTACGTCAACCAGACCCAGCTTCTGGCGGCCATGCAGTTCGATCCTTCCCAGGGGTCCACCGGCGGAGTGCTCGCCACGCAGGTGGTCAGTTCCCGGGATCAATACGCCGAACAGTCCGTCCGCCAGCAGAACATGCTGCTGGGGCAGGCGCAGCAGAACGTCACCAGCTACACGTCCCTGCAGTCTCTCTTCGATATTTCCGGCAACTCCGGCATACCTTACGCTCTCAACAACCTGTTTTCGAGCTTCTCGGCGTGGGGTGAATCGCCAACCAGTGCGGACGCCCAGCAGGCCGTAATCAACAGTGCCACGGATCTGGCGAGCGCCTTCCAGCAAACCGCCTCCGGAATGACGCAAGCCGCGCAGAATAACGATAGCCAGATCGGCCAGACCGTCACGCAGATCAACCAGTTGGTGGGACAACTGGCTACTTACAATGCGCAGGCCCTGCGCGATGCCACGCCCGATTCCGGCTTAGACGCGCAGATTAATTCCACCTTGCAGCAGTTGTCGCAGTACGTCAATTTCACCGCCAGCCAGCAGCCGGATGGCGCCGTCACGGTCCTGCTGAACGGGCAAGTCCCGCTGCTGATGGGGGCCCAGGCGTTCTCCATCCAGAATCAACCGGTGGCGGCCGATTCCACGTCGGCAAATCCGAACGCGCCGCCCACCATGACCATCCTGGCTTCGGATGGGTCGGATATCACGTCGCAGTTGACTGGTGGCACGCTGGGAGCCTTGATGAACCTGGCCAACACGGTGTTCCCCGAATATCTGGGCTCCGGCGGCAGCGCCGGCGAGATCAACACCATGGCGCAGCAGTTCGCCGATACCGTCAACCAGGCCTTGACCTCCGGAAATGTTTCCGACGGTCCGCCGCCGGTTGCCGGAGTCCCTCTCTTCACTTACGACACCACGAATGCCACTAATGTGGCGCAGACCCTGGCGGTGGATCCCACCGTGACAGCCGGCCAGCTAGCCGCCATTTCCGCGGGGCCGCCGGAGGTTTCGAACGGCGTTCCGCTGGCCCTGTCGGGGCTGGCCAATCCCCAGTCAGGCAGCGCCTACGAAATCGGCGGCGTCAGCTATACCGATTTCTATGGCAACATGGCGGCGGCCATTGGCAACGGCCTGAACGACGCCAACAACAACCTACAGGTACAGCAATCGGCGCTGGCCCAGGCGCAGAACCTGCGGCAACAGGTTTCGGGAGTGTCGCTCGATGCCGAGGCTGCCGTTTTGCTTCAGTTCCAACAGGCCTATGAAGCCAATTCGAAACTGATCACGATCCTCGATCAGTTATCCGAAGACACTATCAATATGCTGGTCGCCACCTCCTGAGGAGCGTCATGATCACCAACCTGAATCCGGAATCCGCGCTGTTTATTGCAGAGGTGAATCGCATCCAGCAGAACCTTGCCGTGGCCAACACGCAGGTCTCTTCGGGCTTGAAGATCAACGTCGCATCGGATGCGCCGGACCAGATCGACAACCTGTTGCAGTTGCGCGCCAATCTGCAGCAGAACACGCAAGTGCAGACCAACCTCACGCTTGCCACCACCGACACGGACGCCGCCGACAGCGCCCTCAGTTCCGCCATCCAGTTGATGGACACCGCCACCAGCCTGGCCAGCCAGGGAGCGACCGCCACCACGGACGCGGCCGGCCGCCTGACCATCGCCCAGCAAATCCAGGCCCTTCAGCAGCAGATGGTCTCTTACAGCCAGACCGCCGTGCAGGGCCGCTTCATTTTCAGCGGAGATCAGGATAGCCTGCCGGTCTACAGTTGGGATTCGAGCGCCGCCAATCCGGTGACGCAGGCCATCGATCCGGCTTCCACGCGCGTGATTCAGGATCCGGCCGGAGGCTCGTTTCCCGCCTCCATGACCGCTCAGCAGATTTTCGACGACCGCGATCCCCTAACCGGCAATCCCAACCAGGACAATGTCTTCAACGCTCTTAATACGCTTTACCAGGCATTGCAAAACAACGATACAGCCGGAATCACCAACGCCATTCCGCTATTGAAGTCGGCATCCGCTCAACTCAATACGGCGCAGTCCTTCTACGGTAACCTGGAGGACCGCATTCAGAACGCCACCGATTACGCCAATAACTATACCGTAGAGCTGCAGACTCAGATTAGCCAGGTGGCGGATGCGGATATCACCAGCGCGGCGGCAGAACTGACCCAAGGCAACACGGAGTTACAGGCGGCTTTTGAGATGCAAGGCCAAATGCCGCACTCCAGCCTGTTTAATTACCTGGGGTAGACGCCTTAGACCGGTTCCAGCAAGCGGCCACGGTTAATTCGGAAGTTGCCGCAACACTGCGGGGAAGACTGCCTTTACGAAGGTCACAGCCGTACGGGCGGCCGCATCGTAATCCTCGTGTTGCACCTGGGCCAGCACTCTGATCAGAGACGTGTCGCTGCGCCGGTACCGCATCGAATCCAGCACCAGCCAGAAGCGCGCGGAATACTCGCTGGCAATCACGCGGTGGTGGCTCTGGTACCAGTAAATCGCAACCATTTTGGCATCCTCGCCGTTTGACACCACATACTTATTCGCCAGGATTTCTTCCGGCCAATCGGGCACCGCAATCCGGATGTTGCCGTTCTCAATCGCCTCCCATCCCGCGCCGGGAAGGCACGCTTTGGGGGAATGCGGGGTCTGGCCGTAGCGCTGGGTCCGGTAATAAGCGATCCAAAGGGAGGCTCTTTCGTCCAGCTTGGGGTCGAAGTAATCCCGGTTCAGAGTGTCATCGGCTTTCAACACACGTTCGATGTCGTCAGTCAGCGGGTACTGCGCGGTCATCCGCCAGTCGCCCACATTCACCGGGAATTGATCCAGGGGAGCGGCTGTCGGGATGATTTCGTGGCGCGCCGCCACGCCATAATAGATGCCGATCTGCAGCAGCAGTGCCGCCGTCAACAACAGGGCATACTTGTTTTTCAGGAAGTTCAAGCGTGGGCCCTCTTCGCCGCTATAAAATCCACCGTGCGGACAATCAGTTGATGAAACATAACCAGGATCGCGAGCGCCACAATGAAAATCACCCAGCCGGTGGACTCGTGGAAAAAGCCCTCGGCGAGTTCCGGCTTAATCTGCGTCATAATGCCGGTGAAGGTGACGCGGCCCCCGTTCGCAACAATCGCGATGGGAATGGTGGCTGCAAACAGCACCACCCGCACCCAGACGCGCTTCTCAAAAAAGTAGCCGTAAACCAGCGACAAGAAACTCAACGACAGTAAGGACCGGATCCCACTGCAAGCCTCCACCACGGAAAGCGTCTGGTGCGGCAGTTCCAGAACGTTGCCGTCGCGGGACACCGGAACGCCAATCAGGTCGAGAGTATTGGCCGCCATTTTGCTGGCGATGAATTGCAGCGGAAGGGTGATGCGGTTGTAGACAATGTTCGGAATCTGAACCATGAAGAACAGCAGGAACAGGGGGAAAGCCAACATTCTTAGCGTCTCGGTTCCCCGCAGCAGGAGGATCACTCCGATCAGTGTAATGAGGATCGCGGTGTGGGTAAGAAATAGCTCCACGCCCAGCGTGCCTGCCACCAGTTGCCCGCCGCCGATCACGACAATCAACAGTCCCCAGAGGTTCGGCTTCGGCACAATCGCCAGCAACTCTTCGCGCCTCTGCCAGATGATGAAACCCGCAATCACCGGCACGAAGAATCCGTGGCCCATGTCCGCATCGTCGATCCAGACTGAGCCAAGCGAATATAGGGCGGGCGCGTTGCAAACCAGGATCAGCAGGCCGAACCACGACAGAGTGATCCACGGAATATGGGGCTTAGGAGACGCAGGTGCCATAACGGCTGTGTCATTCATGATACCAAATACGCCTTGGCGCTTACATCAGCAAGAGGGTACCATCACGCTCATGCCGCGCCGGCTACGTCTAAGGATAGCGTTCAGCGTTAACGTTACGTTCAGTCTCTCCGGCTGCTTCGGTCCAGGATATGCTAAATGCGATGCCGAAGCGCCCGGTTTCGCTCTATCGCCCGCACGATGATCCAATCTTCAACCCGAAACCCCGCAAGCCCGCGCCGCATCAATTCGTGCTCGACGCCATTGAGGCCGCGTCACCCACCACGCGGTCCTTGTTCGGTTGCCTGGCGGTCTACGTGGGGGAGAAGATTGTGCTCATCCTTCGCGACAAGCCGGGCGAATCATCCGACAACGGAGTCTGGCTGGCCACCACCAAAGAGCATCACGACAGCCTGCGCCGTGAGTTTCCGGGCATGCGCTCCATTGGCGTGTTGGGGAAAAGCGTAACCGGTTGGCAAGTGCTTCCGGCAGGAGCCCCGGATTTTGAAGAAGCCGCGCTGCACGCCTGCGACCTGATTCTGGCCCGCGACCCGCGCATCGGCAAAGTGCCGGCGCCGAAGCGGCGGAAGGCGTCGAAAGGGGCGAAAGCTCCAGCTCCGAAGGCCGCGCGGCAACACAAATGAACGAATCGGCAGGCGCCTTTCCGGGTGGGACAGACGATCGGTGTTCGTCGTCTGTCAGGCGGCGTACTCCCCGACGATGACAGACGACAAAAATCGATCGTCTGTCCCACCTCAGGGCTGGTTTTTCCCGCGGCAACTCAGCTACAGTGGGGCGAGCATGCCGGGTGCAGCAAGCGATCTCGCCAAAGAAACCCTTCTCATTGTGGGAGCCCTGTTTCCCATCGTCAACCCCGTTGGCAATACGCCCATCTTCCTGTCCTTGACGCGCGGACTCTCCGGCCATGGTCGCGCCGTTCTGGCCCGCATGATCGCCTTCAACGGCCTGATGCTGATTCTGGCCTCCATTTTTATTGGCACTCACATTCTGCATTTTTTCGGAATCTCGCTGCCGGTGGTGCAGGTGGGCGGCGGGCTGGTGGTGATCTCGACCGGCTGGACGCTGCTGCGCCAGTCGAACGATGAAGTGAGGGGAGCCAAGGTCGCGCAGGAATGCAGTGAGGTGGATTATTCCAGCCAGGCGTTCTATCCACTGACGCTCCCGTTGACGGTGGGGCCCGGCACCATCTCCGTCGCGATTACGTTGGGCGCCAACCGTCCGGAAGGCTCGGAGTGGCGCTGGCCGCTGATTGCGGGAATGGTTTTGGGGTCGCTGCTGATCGCGGCCTCCATCTACTGGAGCTACCGTTTCGCCGAGCGCCTGGGCCGCACACTGGGCGATTCAGCGATGAACGTGATCATCCGCCTGTCGAGTTTCATTCTGCTTTGTATCGGCGTGCAGATTCTGTGGAACGGCCTGAGCGCGCTGCTGCGAACAGTGGTCCTGTAAGAGCGGCGGAAAAGATTGGCGAACGGAGAACTCGATTTCGCGCCGACCCGAACACGGCACTTTACCGGAAAGCCCACTTTCCTGGAAGTTGTTCGCGAGATGGGCCGACCAATCGACGCGGGGCCTTCTCACAGGGGTGGACACTACAGCATTGGGTGGTATTCAGAGGCGAAGATAGATAATGTTAATTATGACAACGACTGTCCAGTGTGTTGTTACCGAACTTGTGGCCCAGCGTCTGTCAGCGCTTGCCAAAGCCAAGAAAACGACACCTACAAAGCTGGCCGCACAGGCTCTGAACGAGTTTACTAGTTCACACGATGCGCGGCGGGCCATTCGCGCTCATCGCAGCGGCGCTTCGTTGGCGGACCTTGGCTGGATCGACGGCTATGAAGGTCAATCCGTCGACGACATCCTCGCGTTTGCCGATTCGGAGGATCCGTACCAGACGCTTGCTTGCCTGGAGGACGCCATTAAAGAGCATCGGCGGAAGAGTCCTGGAACGACGGGGTTGAAAACATCATCATGGCCGTGATGGCCCTTTTGCGGGAAGTAAACAATGGCGGCTTTGATCAGTTTTTCCGCAATTCATCAAAGCGCTGGGCGTTCTTTGTTAAAGACGCACTCATCCACATAGGGCGTAAGGACGCCGCAAAGATCGCAGGGCGAGCAGTCCGCGCATTAGGCGTGCCGGATTCAGCCGTGGCGTTAGCACCGGGACTCGGCGAGAGTTTTGAGATTCTGGACCAGAAGATGAGGACGCCAAGCGCCCGGCGGGATGAGATCTTTCAGGAATGTGATGTGGCGTTCTGTAATCTGCACGAGCTTCCTGCGAGCCTGCTAGCATATTCGAGAGAGCATCCGGGCGGCATCTTGCCCCGTTGACCAATTGAATTGGTCTCTAGCCGTCGCCCGGGGCCGCCGGACGCGTCGTCTGCGCCTCGCGCCCCAGTGCGGATAACTCGACGACACTCGGAAATTACACGTAAGATGGGCATTTTTCGGTAGCGGCAGAAAGACGGGGTTGTCGTCGATTAATGGCATTCGGCCCCACCATAAATTTGAGTAATGGACGCGAAGCCCACTCTTCGTCCACAATAATCCTGAATTCCGAAGCTGAAATGTACAGGGCGAGTAAATGCTTGCGATAAAGGGGAGTGGAAGCAAACGCCTCGGACAAACTGGTTCCGCAGGAAATCACTGCTCTGCTCTCTGGCAAA
>Ga0182030_10003002_pt1 | contig 35968 bp, 44 predicted proteins | sample 812S3MmetaG_FD_121299 | JGI IMG/M metagenome (GOLD analysis project Ga0182030, IMG submission 121299) | Permafrost microbial communities from Stordalen Mire, Sweden - 812S3M metaG (Illumina Assembly) | ecosystem: Environmental > Terrestrial > Soil > Wetlands > Permafrost | place: Sweden...
AAAGCGTAATACCTCGTACAAGTCTATTTTGACATAATACATGCTCTTCTCGAGAACCCTCGGAAACGCCGCCCATACCACGCCATCCTACAGGGAACCATAGAGATTATGTTCTTGCCTTCGTTCCCACAATGAGATTCACGCTTTCTCGTACATTTTCACTTCCCCAGATACCATCTTTACCGCCCTTTCTCCACTCGTCACCAGTTCCATCCTCACCACCGCCTCTCGTAGCTTCTCCAGCAATGATAGCCAAATCTCTCTTTTGAGAGCTCATCCACTTAGTAATGAATTCTGTTGGATTCTTCGACAAGGCATCAAAGAATGTATGCTTCGACTTTGAATTAGAGATTTTCTGAATGAGAACTGCCAGATGATCGTTCAAGGAGGCAATTTCCCGAAGGTCTTGTGCATAAGCGGGATTTGCGAGATAAGAGGTAAGGGCAGATTTCAGAGGGTCATCCACCAAGACACGGACATCATAAATGGTAGGTTGAGGGTCCTCATGGAAATCTTTGTCAACACGGATGGTATATGGAAGTTTGACAGGTGCTAGGGAGGACAAGTGAGGGAGTATTGTGTCGGCAATCATTGGGATATAGCCTTTGTCTCGATGTAGGACCTAGGAACAAAACAGTCAGTCTAACTCGGCATTCTGGTATAGCCAAAAATACTCACAGCTCTCAGTCGGTCGTCACAATCAAAAGATCTCTTCTCATCATCTTCTTGTAGTCCCATAGCTTTTATGTAGTCCCAAATACCCATAACAACCTCTGCACGTGTAGCTTCATGCGTGTCGAGTATATTAGCAAGGGCTTCAGATAATTGAAACCTTTCCGGGTTCTCATCCCGGGTGAGATTGATGATTATGTTGGCATTTTCGTCCCCACCACGCTTGAACTCCAGTTGATCGAAATCGGCAGCATTGGGAAGATTGGTCGCATTCGAAGCTACGGCTGGCTTTTTCCATTCGACACTCTGATCCTGACCATCCTTCGCCTTAGTTCGATCAAAGTCGACCGTCATGGCTTTGAAAAAGTGGGATAGTTTGTACTGTTTGGCCGGCGCTTTCTTCTTCTTCTCCTTCCCATCCTCGTCCATGGCATCGCCATTCGCTACTTCATCTTCGTCGTCACTATCATCACTGTCCAAATCATCATCTTCTTCTTCGAGTAATCTTCCTTCAATCTTCACCCGGTACGAGGAATCCATGTTTGTGCTAAAGTCGAAGGCATCTACATCGAGGATGTCCGCTTGCCAGGGTTGATCCTCAACGGTGTTGCTAATCCAAATTCGTAAAGTCCTGTAACGCTGCCCAAGAAGTCAGCGCCGAGAAGGGAGAGCAAAACTTGCCACTAACCTTGACATTTCGATTGACAGCATCTTGGATGTCTAATCTCTTCCTCATCATAGTCGCATCTAACCGACGCTCAACATCTCTAAGCTCCCTATAACGCTGAACTCCATCGCCAATGATCCAATCTTCAACGCCTTCTGGTATATTCTTGTCCGTTGGCTTACGGCTGCGTAATTTTGCACGGTCAGTTGCCGCTTGCTGAGCTTGTTGTTGAGCTTGCATTTGCGCTGGAGTCAATGAAGCATGAGGATGTGGACCTGTGACCATCGGACCTAATGAAAAGGAAGATTCAGCACAAGTCAAAGCGTCTGATAAGTTCAGACAGTCACGACGAGGCTAGATAGAGTGGGACACTCCGGCGCATCTTTGAGTTGCACTTACCAGGTCCTCTGCGGGCAGTGACTGCCGCATGGGGAGATCGAAGGGGAGTTTGTTGAAAGGAGGGGCGATACGAAGGTTGCATCTTGCCAACTCAATGCGATTCGTAACGGTTAAATGCAATGATCTGTTTCGAGGCACAATGCACTTTGTCAACGTCGCATACGTTCCAGGTCGCGTGAAATTCCAGTCTTCTTCAACACGCGAAGTCCAGAGCTGACAGGTTAGACGAGGCCCGGAAGGGATTAGCTTCAGATACTCCCCTTTAACTAAACGATTTACATATAGGGAACTTCTTCACTACCTTACGTGACTGAACGCGTCATATATTCTTTTAAACAGACAAGGGGGTTGTCATGATTCAGTTGAGAATATTCTTCACTTGCGCCTGCAGATTCGGAGTCTACAGCGTGAGGTTTTTCTCACGTTCTTTCTGCTTGATATGCAACAAACGCCTAGGCTGTGTACAGTGATATGGATCCCTTTCATCCCAATGCCCTAAACTCCTGCTATGCGCCTTATCCTCATATTCAGTATGTTCTCATCTATCTCTCAATCATTGCATTAGGATTGTGATCCTAAAAGTGCCGGTCTTTGTGTTGGCTCCACTGGCGTCAAAGGCATATTCTTGATCTGCTTGATGAGAAACTCTCTCTCGTCAATGAATTGCTCATCCTCTGTACGATCTTCGAGAAAATGCTGCAAAAATCTCAGGAGGCGTTCTCGATTATTGAGCAGAATCTTCTGCACAGCAATCGACTTGTGAGGGTTGGCCACAAAGACCTTGAACACATGGAATCCCTCGTATTGTACCATCTTTCTATCATCCCGAAGGAGATTCATGCAGATTTTTAAATGCTCTCCTCGATCAACGTAGGCGGTCATCACCGCATAATTTGCCCGGTCTAGAAGAATCTCCCCTAGAAGCTTTATGGACTGTCGTTTTGTAACATAACTCTCCGATTTGACAAGTATGTTATTGTATTTATCGAAGAAGAGGTCGAAGTTTGTCGAGAGGTACTGTGCCACAATTTGCTTGTGCTTGGTCAAAAGCTCCTGTAAAACATATTAGTCAAATGGAAAGGACTAAAGGGGGCATAGACTTGCTCTGAAAGTGGTGAAAGCATCTGCCCCAACTTCAAATGATCCTTGATCGATCCAGGAAAAGAACTTCCAAAACACCCCTTTGCCGCTCTGCTTTGCTTCCGGCTGTATGCCTGTCAAACCCTTGGGGCTGGGACCACCCTCTTGAGGATCATAATATAAGATTATCGCCGCCGCAGCATCACTCTTGAGAACTTCTCTAAGAACAGTTCCCGCCGGAGTCGCGCTCTCCTTATGATCATATCCATTGCACAACTCTACGAGAACCTCTGGCCGATTATTGATGACATAGCTAAGCGCCGTGGGTTCGCTCTTGGGCGACGCTGTTGGTGGTCGGAAACGTAGGACGTAGGAGAAGATAACTTGAGCATCCTTTCTAGACTCAAATGGCAGGCGATACAGGTTCAATGCTAGGAGATAGAGGAGGTCCTCTTGGATCATTCCAGTCACCAGTGAATAGACCTGGTCTGGACTGCTTTCGGCTTCTAGCGCAGAATGTCAGTAGGGCAAAGACTGAGTTTCAGTAGATATACAAACTCATACCTTGAGTTCCTTGTAGAACAAACTTCATTTGCCCTAGAGTCTTTGCAAGCTCCTCGGCCTATGGCTAGTTAGGACCAGTTCCACTGTTCGTCTTATAAGAAGTAGTTTGCGAACCTTGGCAGCTCCTCCTGGGCCATCGAGTTTCGAAATCTGCTCTTTGGCCTGCTTTGGCAGATCCACCGTATTTGTTCGAGGACGACGTCCAAATAGAAATGACATTTTCACAGTTTCTGTGTATCCAGGTCCGATCAATTGACTGCCTCGCCGTAGGAAAAGAAAGGTCAATCTAGAAACGACGGTGCTCGCAGAGTATCAGCGCAATCAGGGATGGAATTTAGCACAAGCTTGAGCAATAGCATCGTATGCCTATGCTGTCCCCGCGATCACTGTCGTGAATGTGAGACTGATGCTCGTGCTCGTGCTCCTGCCTTACCTGGCGATGTTTTGGTTCGGGAGCCACAAGCGCTCGCATAGCAACCACTCAAACAAATAAACTTTATAACGCATCAGTGGAGTCAAAACATAATAAAAGTATTAAACAACTTATACATTGCCACATGAGCAGGATTTTCTCATTGATCCAGACTCCTTTTCCTAAGACCGAGAACCTTTTTCTCCATTCCATTGATCCAGCACTTCCTTCAAATCGCAGCATCAACTGCTTATCAGCACGTGTGAAGTCGTATCTCTCCGGCAGAAAATATACACTGTCGAATATTTTTCTCAAGCAGGCGAAAGGTTCCAGGCTTCTACATAATGTCGGCTCCTCTCCCTGTTGGCGAAAAATATGCCCAGTCTTCCTCTGGAAGCTCTGAGGCCTCTGATATCTTGGACCTCAAAGATGATGAGGGTTGGGAAGATGCAGAGCCAGATGAGGAAGAGGAGCACTTCATCTCCTTGTTGGACGATGAAGTTTTCACAGACATTAATTCGATGCTAAATCACTGCAAAGAAAAATATGGCTTCGATTTTCTTGATATCAGACAAAAGGTAACCACGGATTTCTACGACAATGTCAAGCTCGTCAACTTCATTCGCTCCCAGGTCCATAGTGGCCATCCAGTTTCCTCGAACATCAAAAAAGAAGACTTCGAAGACGAAAAATTCTTGAAGCCGGTCCTAGAGGATGATGCCTTACTGATCAGCCTGGATGATCTTCCCGAGACAACTTCGAATACCCGAGAAGATGTTTCTCGAGGAGGTAAAGGCAAGGAGGTGGAGTCTGATGGCCTGGTCGCTCGGATTTCTGAACTTGAAGAGGAACTAAGAAGAATTCAATGTCAATTCAATGACTACCGGATCACGGTGGAGCAGACACTGGATGATCGATGGAACGATAAGCAAAACAGCGCAGGACCAGGGCCAGCTGAGAAGGATGAAAAGAGAGACGATGATAGCCATTATTTTAGCAGCTATTCGTACAATGGTCAGTCTCCCACAAAAAATGATAATATTATTTCTAATGCTATCAGATATCCACGAAACGATGCTAAAGGATACTATTCGGACTGATGCATACCGAGATTTCATCTACAACCACAAGTACCTATTCGAGGGCAAGGTTGTTCTTGATGTCGGATGTGGCACCGGTATTCTGAGTATGTTTTGTGCAAAAGCTGGCGCAGCCCGAGTCATCGCTGTCGATAATTCAGCAATTATCGATAAGGCGCGTGAGAACATATTCAACAATGGGTTTTCTGATAAGATTACCTGCCTCAGAGGCAAAATTGAAGAAGTTACACTTCCTGTTGACAAGGTTGATATCATTGTCAGCGAGTGGATGGGCTATTGCTTGTTGTACGAGGCTATGCTAGACAGCGTTATCTGGGCTAGAGACAAGTATCTCAAATCAGACGGCTTGATGGTGCCAAGCCACATGAACATGTGGGTTGCGCCTGTTGCGGATCCTGATTACATCTCAGACCACATCGCTTTTTGGAGAGATGTATATGGCTTTGATATGAAGGCAATGCAGGCTGGTATTCATGACGATACTCAGGTTCTCAATATGCCAGCCACGACTCTGTGTGCCGAGCCGTTCCCATTCTTGCAATTGAGCTTGCATTCGACCACTGTGAAAGATCTCATTTTCAAGCGGAAATGGAAGGCGAAACTCACACAAGATATCGATGCTCTCGATGGCTTCATCATTTGGTTCGACACGTTCTTCATGCCATCGCGAGAAGACAGAGTACCTGAGCATGCAAAGGCTGAAGAGTGGGCCAAGGCTGGGAAAGCAGGGATTGCCTTCACGACGGGACCCTTGGCCAAAGAAACTCATTGGAAGCAAGGAGTTCTGCTTATTGACAATACAAGAGACAACCCCTCCAGGAGAGCCACGGGACAGGAGATCGAGGGCGAGCTTGAATATTCGGTTCCGGAAGATAACTCTCGCGCGTTGGATGTAGGCATGACTTGGAAGTTTGATGTGGAAGAGAAAACAAGCTCTCAGACCTGGAAAATGAGGTGAAAATCAATGATGATGGGTATTTTTGATTGGTCTTATGTCTTGCAATGAGAACATGCTAACCATGACAAATCGTGTGTTATCGTTCCATTATTGAATGAGAATCCTGAAATGCATTGTCATCATAACCATCGTTTGATGAGGTTCACCACTCCAGTCTCACTCTCGTCTATCTTGCCACCCCCTGCTACAACTGCAGTCTTCTCGCCTACTTCATTTTCCCTCTTAATAAAACCAGTAATGTGCTCAGGGACCTTTACATTCATCAGTGCCATATTCTAAGCATACAAGGATTGCTAACTCACCTTCGCAATCTTATTGTTTGGGCTAGGAATCGGCGTGCCAAAGGCAGTCCAAGTAGGAACCACGCCCACCCAAGTCTTGGCCGTCAACTCATTATTCTCCATATCCGCTTTATCGTCCGACGTCATCCCAGACCGTACCTTCGCCGATGCATCCACGATAGACACTTTCAAGATCTGAGTACTAGTCATCTCAGTCTTCGTAGGCGGAATGCGCGAATTGTTCCAGCGGTCGTCCACAACGTTATTGGTGATTTTCTCCATGGCCCAGAGCTTTTCATCTGCATCAGTGACGGGGGTTGCGAAGCCATGCAGAACAGCGGAGCGGAAGTTGTAGCTGTGATGGTTTGGAGTGAGGGCTAGCACTAGACCGTCTAGGTGTGTTGCGGCGACGGTCACGGGAAGCCCTTCCTCACCAGTTGGGGAAGTGCTGCCTAGACGCATGAGTCTGGATGAGATGTAGCCGTGGATATAAAGGTCTAAAGGCTCTGACAGAGTTGCCGATGGATTGGAGAACGAGCCCATGAAGCCCAGCATGGGGAGCACGGCTGGGAATGGATCCGACTCATCGGGCGTGGGGAACGAGACGTGCAAGACTGGAACAGTATTGACAATCGAGTGGATTGTCTCGTAGTCGTATCTGCCTGAGACAATGGTCAATATTCATTCCACGAAATCAAATGAGGAGGGTATTTATTCAATCGTACCACGTGGCTTGCCATATCGATTGACAGTGTTTCTGGCGAGCTTAGGGTACTCTGGGATATCTGGCGATTCGGCCATCGTAAAGTTGTAGGCGAAACGTTTAATAGATCAAATGGCTGACAGGAGGTCGATTGACAGGAGGCCGAATGAGAGTAAATAGTCTCCCTCTCGTTGTTTATCAACGCAGCAGTGGGATATCTCAGTGACTCATGTCATTGGTACTTTTCACATCCCCAAAGAGATCACCCGTGACATATAAGCCGCGAAGGATTATGGCCTTGATGGGAAAGTCCAACCGAAGGCAGGGGGAGCTAGTCTAGTTGCCTCAGAGGGAGGGAGAGTCCTGGTCCTGACACACGCATTTACGAGGTCGAATCAAATCGAATGAGTGCATCTGAATTGACAAATATCTTTGCTCGGCCCTGCAGACATCTCATCACCCATTCGCGCGGCATCATTCAAGTGAGCATGCGGCCATGTATAGCGATGCGAGCAAGTGCACACCGATTCCTTACTTGTACAACAATTAGCGTATGTCAAACACTGCCTCTTAGCTATTGTGCTGCTACAATGCGGCTCCAAGAAAGAAATGCGACTCTCTTCATTCAACCTAATAAGAGCCTTCGTGATTTATATATTTGGATGGTTCCCACCAATATGAACAAGCATACACATGTCATTTTGTCAGGATATCATAAAGAGCCAAGTGCGTTCATAAATCTGGGACCGTGAATCTTGACATGACGGTGCCATTTATCTGCGATGAGATCATTCATGCCCTCTTTCGTTCATTCGGAGACCTTTATAAATTGGTCGTTCCACATCGGCAAATCGTTCCTTAAAATCATTCTCGATCATGGACTCTGACCTCAAGTCGAAGGCAGATCACGACAAGGATTCCTCCAATATCGTTTCTGAATCACCGAGAATGCCTAAGCAACATAATGATGACCAGTCAGACGAACTGAAAAAGATTGAGTTTGATAGCGAATCTCGTGAATCAACCCATTACGATGCCGTTGAAGAAAACAAACCCAAATCGACCATAAGCTCAGCTTGGTTCTCATCGGTCATGACGAATCTGAGAAATGGAGAATTTTCAGCCCACCCAGCCGCGAGAAAAGCACCCCTCCGCGAACAGACGCAAAGCTTGATGTGGCCCCAAGATGCCCAGATGACTGCAGGAGATAGCGATGTTGAGTCCGTGATCAGTAATGATTCCGGGCTCGTTGAGATGGATGCAGCTAGCAAGGCTGTCGAAGATGAAGCCTTTGAAGACATTAAGGCACAAGTCGAGATCAACACGATACGCATTCAATTGCAAGATTATACGGACACTATGCTTCAGATTATGGATAACATTCCAGTAATGGGGGCCGTAGATATCCATGAACAGATGGACACAGTCCAGCAGGTATCCCGAAAAGTAGCAGCTCTGTTCAACGATAACATACCATCTATGATCGAGCAGATTGCAATCTTCAAAAAGAGCTCATCCTTCCATATCGCAAGGATCCAGGATCTTGAGGGTCATCGAAAGGATGATTTCCGTGTTATCCGAGCATTACGGGACGAATGCAGCTCATTAAGGGCGAGCATGGCTGCGGGCGAAGAGCAGCAAACCTTTCTGAAGTCAGCACTCAAATCCGCGGTTACTCGAATAAGTGAAGCATCGGCTCAGCACAAAAATAAAGTCGAGGAAATGTCAAAAGACTTTGAACGGTTCTCAAACGATGCCTGGCGTAAGCATGACGAGGTTTTAGACAAGGCAAAGCAACAAATGAGGATGCAGGCCAAGCTTGATCTAGAGTCCTTGGAAAGCAAGCAGAAGGCACAACTTGCGTCAATCGCAGACCATCACCGCTCCACCTTGTCTCAAAAAAACCAACGCATTGAGCAATTGGAGGAAGCCTTGAACAACTGCAAAGATACCAAACTTCGGTATGGGAAAGCTTTGGCGGAGGCAAGAGAGGATCTAAGAGGTTTGGGAAAGGAGCACAAGGCAAAAATTGCCTCAATCGAAAATCGCCACAGCTCTGCCATATCAGAGAAGGTCGAAGATATTGAGCAACTGAAGAAGACTTTGGTTCAGTCTAATGATGCTATAGGCGAGTATGAGGAGGCTTTTAAAAATGCCAAAGAGGATATCAAGGTGTTACAGAGCAGGCAAAATGCCCAGATTACATTAATTGAAAATTGTCACGACTCCATGTCGTCGAAAAGGGTGGAAGAAATCGAGCGATTGAAGGAGATCATACAAGGGATCGAGACCTCGTCATCTGAACAGAGAAAGAAAGATGGCGAGAGCCTTTTCTCAGCTCAAGAGGCAATCAGCGACCTCGAGAAGAGACTTGATGATATGACAAAAAGCGTCCAGCATCTAAAGCTCGAGGCTGAAGGATTAACACTTGAGCGGGATAGAGTGCAAAGGACCAACAACTTGCTCACCAGCGCTGCAGAGAAAGCTGCAAACGATATTGTCAGTCTCACTAAAGCAAATGATATTGCAAAAAGACAAGTAAAAAGGCTGGGCAGGGATTTAGGTCTCCTGTATGAGAAACACGATTGTGAGATGGCGAATCATGAAAAGACAAATGGCCAACTTGCCGCTGCAAAAATACTGCTGGAAAAGAACATCAAATCTCTCGAGCACGACTATTCACTCCAGACACAGGAGCTCGAAAAAACAAGAAAGATCCTTAAAACGGGACTCAAGGAGAACAATGAATTTAAATTGCAGCTACAGGACTGCCGAACTGCAATGGATAATGAGACCAAGGAATCTCCCAAGTTGCATGCCAAACTCGCTGCTGCCAAGAAGGAAAACGAGAGTCTCAGCAGTTCTTTACTTGAGGCGGAAACCCGCATCAGAGTTCTCGAGGAAGATTCGGAGACGGTGGAGCGAACCTTGAAAGAGCTCCGTCAGTCATTGAAAGAAGCACACAAAGCATCCTATTCTTTTATCACCGGACCCTACAGAAAATTCGTAGACTCGTTTTCGTCAGCGTCAGGACCCAAATTCTGGCAAATAGATTTGGACGGCTTCAATAGCCAGATCGAGCGAGCTTTCGCTCACCCGTATGAAATAACCGAGGAGTGGTTCAATTCATTCCAGAACTTCTGCGCTGCCAGTGAAAGAAAAGCCGTGCATCAGGCTGCGAAAACGCTCCTCGTTGATAAGGAGCTCAGAGTCAAGGATCAAAGCGCTCTTGTAAAGCAACTCAAAGAGCAACTATCGAAAGTCACAAAGGGGGGTGCCGTAAGGTTCACCGCCGTTGATGCGCTTACGGAGCAGCTCGAGCAAATTGGTGCCGAACAAAAGACGATGACGGTTGAGCTTCAGGAGCGTCGGATGCCACTCTATGAAAAAGAGGCCAAAAGTCTCAGAATGCAGATCGCTCAGCTAAAGGCCCAGAGAGACTATAAAGAGACCGAAGCTCGATGTGTGAGGCATAGTCTCGACGAGAGAAGTGAACAACTCAAGACACTGGAGAAGGAGCTCAAAAAAACCAAGGAGAAACTCACAGCTGCAACCGCCCAGAAGGAATCTGTCAAGGAACAGTTCCAGCATGAGTCATTGGAACTTGAGAAGAAGCTACGAGCCGCAGGCATGATTGTCGAGAAATCTCAAAATGGAGTTAAAAAATCAGATATGTCCATTCCAGAGGCTGTATCTGATTTGGAGTCTCCGGCTGCTCCGAGGGACTACTTCAACGTGACAGAAGAGGAAAAGGATATTCCAAAGCCGAAACTTGAAAATTTGAATGCTGCTGCTAGCTGTTCATAGTGGTAGGGTGAATTGAATTAGGGAATGGAGATGTAGAGATAGGGTTGGAAAGTAGGTAAGATCTATGTATTAGATAGAAGAATATGATGAGGTTGTCTGTTGAAATTGTTGGATTTAAGTTAATTGTCAGTATCTACTTTGAATTATAAGATCTTTACTCTAAGTACCCTTCATATTCAAACTTGAAGCTTGTTGTCCTAATCCCCAGAAAGTTTCATTTTCCCATACAATCAAAATCCATGCCAGAGCTTGTGAGTGGGAAGGTGAAGTTGATCTTTTGTGACATTGTTTAGCGAGTTATTTATTCCAACTTTTATCTCTTGGATATATTTTCTTCTGATTAGTAGAGTGCCGTGAGTGCAAGTAAACCTGGCGCTCTTAGGCATAAAAACTATATATGAGAAATTATGAATCACACCAAAATAAGTGTCTCACTTCCCGAAACCACAAACACCAAAATATCCCCTCACATCGTCCATAAATCCCCTCAAACCCTTACATCCCCCAATCTCTTCACAACATCCTCATAAAACGTCATGCCTAACTTCGCCGCAACCACGTCACTCGTCTCATCATCTGCCTCCTCAAGCCCCAGATCCTTACCCCCAGAAATGCATTTCCTCGTCGCATTTTCATATATCTCTCCCATATTTGCTCCCAGGTCCGCCACTCTTTGATCCTCTAAAAGTATGTATTTGATCTTGGCCGCCATTCTTACTTTTCCGACCTGTATGTTGAGGATTTTGTCAATTGTGGACCAGTGGGCTAGCTCAACTAGGACGACGCCAAGACTGTAGATGTCGAAGGATTTGCGGAAGCTTTCACGGGGCCCGAATCCGATGCCTTGGGTGCTGGGGTGTCGGTACATGTTGTATTCTGGGACATCGCCTGGGACTTCAGTCTGAAAGTCCAGAGTTAGTGCTCTCTCACCGGGCAGAGTACATGTATAGAGGAATGAATGACGTACCAATTCATCTGCGCGCGCAGGTCGTGCAAAATCAAATCCTGATAAGTACGGTTTACTGTAATCGATCCTAGAAGATTTACCTCCTTCACCATTCGTCGTTATGGGGAAGAACACAATATTATGAGAACGAAGCCCTTTATGCAACCAATTCACACTATGTAAATATAAAACACAATTGGAAATTGCATAGGCGAGCCTAACACGATCCGTAACTCGAGGCTTTGGTCCTGAAAGCAGCTCAAATAGGGATACTGGTGCTGTATCCGGGGCCACGCCTTCATCCTTTGGCTTCTCAAAAACGAAGCCGATGCGAGGATCAACGCCATCTTCGTCGCCTTCGCTGTCAGCATCGGAGTCGCCAGGGCGCTTTGCGTTGTCGAAATAGCCTAGGCAGTGAGGTACTCTGAAAGCTTCAGGCTTTGGGCTATGATGAAGAAGTGCAGCGAGTTTCTGGACTCTGTCAATGATCCCTTTCGGTGGGGATGGTGAACCTGGTTTTTGAAACTCGTATTCTATCATCGAATTAGTATATTCAAAACTTGTTTTCTTAGGTGAGAGCTCCGGAGCAGGAGCTGTTTGAAGAGCTGACAAGAGCAAACGGAAGATATCTGTTTGCATGCTCTTGAAACAGATCCCACCTCCGGAGCTCCTATAGAAAAATATAGCAGTTTGTAAGGGAATCAGACGCACCCTTCCACTCTATCCATACACTTTGCTTGCTGCCATTTTCCCCAAGAAGTATTGCCTCACAACGAATTGCCGTATCAGCAACGCTATTTTGGGATTTCAGAATGATGTTCGACCGGTTGATCTTCGTGCCCGCTTTCTCTGCGTCGGGCTTCCCAAGCTGAAGGATCATCGCAGTTGCCTCATCCCAAGGCGCCGCGCCTTCCGTATCCATAGACTCGTTGAAGGCCTTGAACTTCGCCAATTGTGCTAAGAGCTGAAGCCCAGAGGCATCGCTTGTTGGTCCGTAGGGAGTAATCGCTGGGACTTGATATGTTCGAGCCTGCATTTTTATATCTAGAGCCATCACGAGTCTCTGGAGACTTGTGAGATCCTTGTGGAGTTGTAGGACACCTCGATTGGTATCCTGGGTTGTTCGATGAATCTCCGTCTGCAGTTGAGCGTCCAGAATATCAGTCATATTATCGTTCAGGGTCGAGAACCTTTGCAGGAGCTCTTCGAACGCCTCTTTGTCAAAGGCTGCCCATTTGAGGCGCCGTCGGCCCTCATCTAGAAATTTCTGGTGTCAGTCTTGCTTTGAGGGCTTCGTCCCTCGAACCAGACAAGTCAAGATCCGCCGGAGAGAATTTCGCATCCCGCGTGATTGAAGCATTAAATTCTTACATACTGACATTATCCAAAGTACTTGATTTCACAGCTCGCATAGCTTTAATGATGAATTTCCTCCTTGGTTCAGTTAATGGGACATGTGCGCTCGATGAGTCCTCCTTAATGAACTCGTCTTCGGACCCGACTGGTTCAGGTGCTATTTTCAATCTGTTATTCTTCTTCTGTGCCTTTTCAAATTCTCTGAAAAGACATTGGATCTGGACTAACAGATCCAGAATCGTGTTTCGGTGCAAGACCCAGGTCCTAGATTCGCGGATCTTCAAATCATTGGCGTTCTCGAGATCAAGTAATCCTGAAGTTTCGCTCCATGCAAAGAGTCGCTGTTGTTCCATACGTAGTCTTAGATTCAGGTATTTTGAATCTTCTGGAAGCTCCTTGGCTGTGATTATGAACTGGATGCCTAGATGGAAATCAGCACATGCGTGGCTGGACTTTTGATAGTGACTTGCCTTGGACACAACCACTGAATACTTGGCTCGCTAAGCTTGCCACACTTAGAGCAATACCAGCAGCTGAAATTGGATCCATTGTTTAGGGTGATTAACACAAGACATTAAAAACATCTGTGTGGTAATCTCTAAGATAGTGCAGCGTTGAGAGCGTGTTTCATACAGCGATCATTGTGAGCAATACAATCGTCGAGTCCAATATGTACAAAGTATAAGCTCGGGGCAGAGCTGAACTGAAAACCTGCCAGATGTTGCGTCGTTGCTACATTCTTGAAACATCGTACCTACCTAGAAAAGTCGAGCTTACTTAAGAGAAATCACGTGCACATTAGAGAGGTGAGGTGGGGGCAGCCTCATGATTACCTACCTTAGGTACCTTACCTACTGTAAGTATTGGGAAGCTTTTACAGGAGGCTGCAGGAAACACTTCATGCATTTGCGAAATCGAGTAACAAGAAGAACCTCATAGTCGCACGAAGTTGTGGGTGGGCAAGAGGGTGCTAGTGGTCGAATATAAGTCTGGACCATTGTCCATCAGCAATGGAGTAGGGGTCTAGTGGCAGCTGCCCAACAGGAAAGAATTTAACACATGATTCAAATGGCAAGCCAGCCGTTAGATGAATTCAGAGCATAAGTATTGTATCTGGAAGAAAGAACTTCATGTCAAATGCCATGACAACAACGCCATTTTACAACGTGAATTTATCAAACTAGGAGACGAGGAAAAGTGCGTCAGTCCCAAAACCATAACTTTTAGCCCTTTTCACTATTCATACTCATAGCCCCTATTGAACACCGTCCATGACACTGAGCGTGCGCAATTTTCCCCGCCAACTGCTGCATCCATGAAACGCAACTACGAGGAGTCCGAATCGGAGTCCTTGGGAAGCTCGTATTTTTCCCATCTTGAATTAGAAGACTTTCTGAAAAATAGGGTTGTAAGTATTTTCTTCCATAGCGAGGCCCCAAAACACATCCCACTTGGATGCTATTTCTCCCTTTCCCTTGCTCCTGGTTTCTTGGTTGAAAACCTTAGGACCTTGATGTCCAGAAAAAGTTCTTAAATTAAGGACCTAGTATTTTCAAACGGCCATTTTAGCAGCAGTCAGGAAACCAAGACCCTATTTTCCACTTAGATTAGCCCCTTGAAGTTCCTCATCTTTGCTGAAATTGGGTGAATCGAGGTCTACTTTCTGCATGAGGAGCTCCTCTACCTTCTACCTCTCGTTCCTGTATCTTTCATTTTTACCTGTGGTGGAGATAAATATCTCTTGCAGAAGAATGATCAGAGCTTCAGATCACGAGCCACCCGTTGGATTTGTTTCTGCGAGGATTCGGACGACTGCACGTCTATACCTTTTGAAAGCTTGGTCCAGAACAGTACCCGCGATAGACCCGTCTTGACGGTTTATTAGACACGTTAAATAACTAGATGCTTTGAGGTCTCCGTACGAGTTAAAGGGGCATCGGGTCAGAGATCTCTTACTTGACTAAAGTATCAAAGTCATGATGAAGAAACCAAATGCATGCAAAAAAAATGTATACTTTGAGATCGACTCAGTTAATGTGACATAACATAAAATGTGACATGGAACCCTTTTATTGGGGAGTGGGGTCTCATTGAATATACCGTTATATGGTTCTTCCTACTAAATGTAGCAAAATGGGAAAATTCAAACCAAGTTCACCGCTATTAACGCCTATTCTGTAGCCTACCCAAATTCCTAGCTTGTAATACATACCTGATACCTGATCATAACAGTCCATGATACTGAAATTCGTGGCGAAATTCCGACCCTGAGTCTGGCTTTGAATAATTAGTTAAGATCCCTGGTTCATTAACTCCTCGAATCCCAAGCTATCATCCTCTTCCAGGCCCACATGCTTCCCCCACCCCTCTAAATCCAGTGCCTCTTTCCCTAAGCTCTTTTTGCTCTGAGAGTATTTTGCGGCTTTTCGTCCTTTCCCCATAAGATGTTAAACTCGAGATCCAACTCTCGGAAAACTGCTACTTGAGGGGCCATAAGAAGATAAAATCCTTGTTTTCAGTCTTACCCCGAAGCGTGGGGTTGTAGCTGAACTAGGCTACATTCATATCCCATTCCTTTTCTTCTACTAATTCCTTCAGGATAGCCAACCTGTCCTTGCGAAACCCTAACCGTAAGTCTGCTGGCAAGGAGGATAAAGAGGAATGCCAGGAAGGGGGCGATGAATGGCAAGCACTTCGTTAAGGCCCTATACCGCTTTGTTGGTTTCTGATGCAGTCTATTTATATTTCCAACACAACTACCGCGTTTGGGAGTTATTGCTTGTAGCTAAGCCTGTTGGTAGGATCTGTTAGTGGGCGTTAGCTCAATCAAGGAATCAAACCCGGGAGAGAGGTCGCTCGTTCCCTCTCAGGATCTGAGCGTAAATAGTGCGCTCTTTGCTACATCAGTGAGCCTTTTCCTTTTCGAGGAGTCTGAATTTGCACAGCGAGCATAATAATAGTATTTCAGCCTCCCAGGTGGATCTTATCCTCAAAACATTGAATTTTTTCCGACCGTCATCAGCCTACAGGTCCACCCCTGGTGGAGTTTCGGTTTGATACCCAGGCATATTTGCAAGCTGTCTTGACTTCAAGCTAGCATCAAAGCCCCAAATGTACTTTTTGTGCGCCGCTAAGTAGATCCTCACGTGCCTGCGAATGCCTGATATCAAGGACATCATTAACAATGAGGTAGGCCCACTAGAAGAGATAATAAAGGGAGTACCTAAGCATGTGCCAGAATCTATTTCGATGAAAGATTCGGGGGAAAGGTTGGGCGAAGGGGCGCAGGTCCGTTACATTATCGTCAAGAAATATCCAGAATGGTTGGAGGAACACGGCTAGGACTTAAAGCAGGAGATGCTAGACAATGAAAAAATGTTCAAATATGCCGCGGATCTAGCAATGGGAAATGGGAAGAAGAAGTCATATTGGTAGGAAAGCGCACATAAAGTATGATCTGTATTCCCAGAATATATCCACCCCGACGCTGAGAAGGGGCGAGGATGAGGGGCATTTGGAAGACGTTGGGGTTACCGTGGAATGTGAATTTAGCACTGGGCAAATCAGAGTTCCGGTAGGAGGAGTAACAGCTAGAGTGCTACTTGACAAGAAAGTTCAGGATCTATGGGACGAGAAAGATGACAAAAATAGGAAGCTATGTAGAACATCGAATGATATGAAGTGCGTTGGCGCATATTGTGACAAAGGAAATGCTGAAGGAAAACGAAAAAAGATAGGAAAAGGCGCAAACACAAAAAGTGTGACAGACATTTTAATGGAATTGGCGTTTGATTGCGTTTCGATGGTGTTAGGTCCGCACATACTTAAATGGGGTGTCCTCTACTTCTGGAGCGATGAACTTGAGATATCTTGTCATGGGTATCTATGGTCAATGGGTGTAGTACTATAGGCAATGACCAGCAACCGGTGAAATTGGATAACTATTGGGGCTGTGTGGGGCGAGTCCTTTGGCTAATCGATATTGACTCGCTGAAATGAAGCAAACCAAAATGATAATGAGTAGTAAGACAGAATGACGAAACGAAACTGCTGTGTCTATGATACCTAGGTCCTGCCAGAGGCAAGAACCATGGAGCGCAAGGCAAGAGAGCAAAAATAGAGGGAGTTAGTGAAACACTTTGCAAGGCTCTTCCTTTATAGGACTTCTGTGGCCTTTCCATGCAGAGTGAATTTACCCTCAAGTGTTTGGGCCTAATATCTTTGAGAATCTGGAACGATTCGAACCTTATTCTCTATATTTTTTTGACCGACAATTATGGACGCTTTCAAATTCCGCCCTAAGTATCCCCCGGCTTGAGATTCTTTGAGCAATTGAAATCTGATCGAGATAGCGTGTAGGGTGTAATAGAGAAGGCTTCCGAATAATTATACTGGCTATCCATTCCCCGAACAAATCGCGGCGAAGGAAATGATCTTTAAATCAATATGTATGTAGCATATAGCTAGGTTTTGATGTATGGACATCTATTCAATTTTTTGTATACTCTCACATGGTGGTAATATAGCGGTGGTAATATAGTGGTGATAGACATACTACCTACCTACACCATTAAAGCGCTAGTGCGCCAGTCATAGAACCTTATCATGGCGCGTAAAGTCAAATCTGTCTTTTCATAATTATATAGTGGTAGAGATTATACCAATCAAGTCTTCAACATTATGCTTTGTCCAATCTATTTCTTTCCAAAGTTAATCATCGTAGCAAGTGCTGCTTACCACGGTTCAGCGAGCGGTGAACAGCCTACACGCCTCTCTGTTGTCCCTGCTCCGGGGACCTCGCTACGGGATCCATAGAGAACAGAGACGTGTGCATGCATTGGTGGAGCTCTCGCACGTTGTTTTGAACGTCCACTCCGCATTGTCTGTCTTGGTCGGCGACTTCAACTTATTATGCCTCTATAATGGAGCCATCAGTGCCTATTGAGCTTGCCCAAACTGCGGGCATGCCGTCAGCTTCCCCAAGCTCCGAAAATCAAGCAGAACGCCAGACTTCAGTAATCTCCACCAATCCTGAGCAGAATAGAGACAGAGCCACGGTACCTTCAGCCTGCGTCCAATGTCGAAGCAAGCACCTGAAGTGCGACGGACTCAATCCTTGCACAAGATGTTCTTCAAATAGCTTTCAATGCGTATATGTGCGAAGTCGCCGAGGATTCAAAGGGCCGCGAAAGAACGGCAAGGCCCTCCCGAGTCCAGCGACCCCTTCTACAGAACGTGCCTGCCCCCTCGTATATCCAGGGTCCCAGTCAATTATAAGGACTTCAGAAAATGTTCCAAGTGGTCTAGCTACTCCTCCTGACAACAGACTTCAGATCGCAACGGTCTCTTTTGATCAACCTCTTGGTGACATGGGGCAGGAGCTGGTCACGTTGGACAAATCAACCTCGTCCGGGTTGGACCTCAGAGAGCGATGTTTGGAGGCCTTCTACTTCCACTTTTATCCCGCACACCCGTTTCTCCTCCCTCGAGGCCACTACATGAACTTGCGAAAGGAGAAACCCCTCCCTCATTTGGACGCAGCAATGCGCTATGTAGGCTCATTTTATGTCGCACAAGCACCCGCTACCGCACTTGGCTTAGAAGCTGAACGTGCGGTTTACGAACTGGATTGCGTCAATGACGGTTTCAGAGTGCAGGCTATGCTAATTCTCGCCATCGGTCTTGATGGTTATACCTTTCAAGAGAAGGCATTACAAATCCTCGTTGATGCCCAAAATGCAGCTCTGGACTTGGGTATGAACAAGCGCGAATTTCCAACCTTGAATGGGAATGGATCAGATGTCATGGAGGAGAGCTGGAGGCGAACCTGGTGGGAGCTGTTCATTGTGGATGGCATGATCGCAGGTGTGCATCAGAGGAGCTCATTTCGACTAAACGAAATACCTGCCGATGTAGCCCTACCCTGTGAAGAAAAGGAATATGAATCTGGAGTGAGTTCAATCCACTTTTTCAATGACGTTTCCAAATACTGACAAATAAAGTATATACCAAAACCCCATTCCTTGCAAGATTTTGATGACGAGTCCTTTGATGGACGGGACTTTACCTTCTCTTCATTCGCCTATCGCATCGCAGCAATCCGGAATTTGGGTAGAGTTCTAGCATCAAGAAAAATTGCCTTGACGGACGAAGCCGCCATTCATAGGACCGATGCATACCTCGTCAATTGGAGGCTACATCTACCGGAGTCAAAGCGAGTTTTCATAAGTAGCGATGGCAAACTTGATGAGATGATCTTTCAAGCTCATATGATTTCAGAAGCGTAAAGGATCATGACACCTAAAGCTTGCTTCACTGCTAATTCGAGGATAGAACAACCATTCTCCTTCATCGTGAACTCTCAGAACTAGATAGTAGTATTGCGCGAGATGTCACTTCTTGCGCACCTCATAAACCGATTGCTCCTGGAGACAACTATAACGTCCACGCGGCAAAGACTATTAAAGCAGCACAAGACATTTCGAAGCTCATAACCCTTCCTGTGTCCTTGGCCAAGCATACTCACTTCTTCACATGTGTGGTAACCCTGGCATCCATTGTGCATCTGTCCTGTTGGTCGATGCTCCTCCCTGTAATCCACGACGACGATCTCAAGCAGCAACTTCGACTCAACACTGGAGCTTTGAAAACTTTATGGCAGGTCTGGCCTTCCGCGGGCAAATCTTTTGGTCAGGTGAAAGGCGTTGCCCAAGAAATCTTTGCCGCCAAGAAACAAGCTGCTGAGGTGGGCTATTGGTCTAACTTTCCTAACGATGAGGTGGTGCAGGGCATGATTGAAGATCGGACTATTATGGAGGAATTGGAATTGCTTTGATGAACGATGGCGCGAAAGGCTTGGGATGGGAGAAGGTTTTACATTCTTGGGCGCAGTTAGGGGGTCAAAATGGGAATTGGGACCGGGTCCATTTATATGTTGGGCATATTATCAATATTGTGGGCGTAATGTAATCTTTGGTCTTTTGGATGCTATTTCAATATTTCCTCAAGAATAAGGTTGCTTGCAGAGCTGGATTCAAGTAGCCCAAAACCGTGCCTGACATTTTAGCCAAATATTAGGCTGAATTTTGACATTGCAGTGATTTTACCCTTTAAGAAAGTTAGATAACAGTTTTGTGGCTTCACGTGCATTCTTCCTTCATCCACATAATTTTGCCTTGCTTTCCTGAATGAACATTCAGGACTTGACCCGTGATATTGCCGCTGAAATTCTCACTGGCAAGGAAGAGGATACTCTTCGCCACATTTGCTGGCGGTACAGGTGTTCTCAAAGCCGTGCTGTCTCCAATTAGCAAGATACAACGAATTGCCTAGAGAACTTGCGTAGCTTGGGAATCTAGCCACAATTGGTTTGGGTTCTCTCTGCACTCCTTCTGAAATTGCTTAGTATCAACCGGGCCTGGTGCAACAGCATTTACTCTTTGCCTCTTACTTCAGCATTCCTTCTGTGGCTATAATTCCAGCCCGAAGCAGACTTACCTTGCGCCAGGCCAAATCCTCGCAACATCGCCCATCAAGCTCTTCACTAAACCTATCTGTACAGCGCTCTTTCCAGATCCATAGTCTGCGTTTCCTCTCTCCCCAAAATGTCCACTCTCACTTCCCACAATTATCAAACTCACATTGTCCATTCGTGGCTCACCTTCCCCCAGAGTTACAGCATGGTCTCGTGGCTGCCTCAACCATTGCCGAGAAGTCAAGAATGTGCCCTCGACATTTATCTTATGTGTACGTCTCCATTGTTCAACTTCCATATCGCAGAGACTTCCGTGGTGAGGCAGGACGGAAAAATCAAGGGATGCGAGAGCGATGCAGCATGCGATAGGTCCAAATCTTTGAATAGCGGCATCGAAGGCAGTCTTGAGAGCGGACTCATCTGAAATGTCACAGTGAATCCATTGACAATCGAGGCCAGAGCGTGTGGGCTTTCGAGGCGGATTGATATCGAGGGAAGTTACTTTTGCGCGTGCGGTGAGAAGTGCTTCAACGGTTGCACTTCCAATACCCAGTGATGAGAACATGGGTCCCTGTGAGATTAAGAGAGAGGTCCATGGTTGTTTAAACATGGCTTTGGAAAGACTACGCGATAGTGGCAGTGTAGTAGGTCTTTCGTACATATCCCGCAGTGACTTAACCAAGATGGGTCGGGTTTGCAGGTTTGCAGAAAGGCACTGTACTAGTAGGCGAGAGAGAGTAACATCGTTTACCTACTTCTGGTGCTTCGTACATAGTACTAGACTAGTACGCCGCCTAGTGCGCCACCACTTTCTAAAGTCGGCGACCTCGGTTTAAAATACAGCAGGCTCAGCACGCTCAGCAGCCGCAAGCCATACACTATCAACTATTTTAGGTCCACTGATAACGGCTCGTTTGAGAAAGCAGATTCTCGTAGAGTTTATGTACATGTACAAGCTACAGCCTAGCGCAGCATGGCTCAGCGAGGGGCATCAAGTTTGGTCCCCGATGACAGTCAGCTTCTTCTTACTCGCGTTTTTACCCTGTTTGGACATCCTCGGCGACCTGTCAGCTAGCCACTGATCGTGCGAAAATAAAGCATTCAGCCTCCCACTAGATGATTTTGTACCTAGCCATGTGGGTAGTTAGTGCAGTGAATCTACGTCTTCGACACCTAGCAGTAATTGTTTCTTACAAAAGGTAAAGGCGGTCTGCCTCTCTCAAAATCATTCATTATTCATCTGTACATAATACCCATCTCTCATATCCAACTACGTTTCTTACCTTTTGCTTTCTAAATATTATCGTTACTAGAGTGCTGCACTGTTGATGGAAATGAGCAGCCTACATGTCCCCAGCGGGGATTCTTCGATCCGACAAATACCCTCACCCGAGGGCAGCATCGTCTATAAGAACCTACAACAAGATGCCTACGGTGTGGATATTGAACAAAAAGTTCTGGACGATGCTCACTTGCTGAACAACACTATTCGGAACTTCTTGTGGTCAGGCGTTACAGTTACCGTCAAAGACCATGAAAGCAAACGACCCAAGGCCATCCTTGACAGTGTCTCTGGATTCGTCCAAGCAGGTAGGCTTAAGTTTTCAGTGCCACTCAATGTTGAAGCTCACCTGGCGCAGGCGAAATGTGCGCTCTGATGGGACCTAGCGGTTGTGGGAAGACGACTCTTCTTAATGTCCTCGCTCACAGAGACGCAGCCAGCGGCGCAAGTGTTGAAGGTCTCACCCTTGTCAATGGAACCTCTCCTTCTCTTGGGTCTTTTCGCCAGTTGAGTTCATATGTTGAACAAGACGATGCCCTTATCGGATCCTTGACGGTGGAAGAAACTATGCATTTTGCAGCCCGCCTGGCCTACAACAAGTAAGCATTCTGGCGGACCTTCTCTCAGCGGAAAAGGAGAAAGGAGACACGCTGATATTTCTCAGCACATTATCAAAGTCAGAACGGATCAGACGTATCGATGGACTACTTAATTCCTTCGGATTAAAACAACAAGCAAACACATTGATAGGAACTCCTATTCGCAAAGGTATTAGTGGTGGTCAAAAACGTCGTGTCAGTGTTGCAAGTCAACTCCTTACCGGTCCGAAGATTCTCTTTTTAGATGAACCTACAAGTGGCCTTGATTCTGCGGCTAGCTGGGAAGTTATATCCTTCGTCAAGCAAGTTGCAAAGCAGAACAACGTGAGTCTGCTGCCCTTGTCAATACTAAAACAACAACTTATCTGGCAATATAGTTAATTGTCATTGCAAGTATCCATCAACCATCAACGTCAACATTTCAACTTTTCGACAAGCTCCTACTGCTTTCTGGCGGAAAATCACATTATTTTGGATCAGTCGGTGGAGTAGCTTCACATTTCGACGACCTTGGTCTCCCGATTCCGATCCATACCAACCCTGCGGAGTTCATTCTTGAGCTGATGAATACTGACTTTGCCACTCATCGACCTGCTGCGCATAATCGTCTGCTGGCTATCCAGAACTCGTGGTACAATTCCCCCAGATGTTTTGAACTCAACGCACAAATTCATGCCTCTCAACACAATCTAGAGGTTCTACCTATACCAAAGGCCTCGAAACGTCACTTCCCAATCATCCTCATGACACTTGTTCATCGAGCTTTTATCAAGAGCTATCGTGACGTTGTCGCCTATGGAATTCGAATCGCTATGTACACCGGCTTAGCCATCATGATGGGTACTGTATGGCTCCGACTCCACACCAGGCAAGATGACATCCAGCCCTTTATCAATGCCATCTTCTTCGGATCAGCCTTCATGAGTTTCATGGCCGTAGCCTACGTCCCCTCCTTTCTAGAAGACCGTGCCACATTCATCAAAGAGCGTGCCAACGGCCTCTACGGCGCAACTGCCTTCATGCTCTCGAACTTCCTCATCGGCCTCCCCTTCCTCTTCTTCATCGCCATCCTCTTCTCCTGCATCGCGTACTGGCTCTCCAATTTCCAACCCACAGCCCAAGCCTTCTTCACCTGGATTATGTGGCTGTTCCTTGACCTTGTCGCCGCTGAATCTCTTGTCGTTCTTGTCTCCTCCATCTTCCCTAACTTCGTCATCTCCCTTGCTCTTACTGCGTTCGCAAATGGTCTCTGGATGTCTGTGGGCGGCTTTCTCGTCCCACCGAAAATCTTGAACGTGTTCTGGAGATATGTCTTCCATTACATCGATTATCAGACGTATGTTTTTCAGGGGATGATGGTGAATGAGTTTGAGGATAGGATATACAGCTGTGCGGATAATTGTACATGCATGTACCAGACGGATTTGGCGTCAACGTGTATGATATCGGGAAAAGGCGTCTTGGATCAATATGGTTATAAGACTGGCCGTACAGGAGAATGGGTGGGGATCTTATTGGCGATTGTGCTTGGTTATAGGCTTTTGGGGTGGGTTGCGATGGTTTTGAGAAAATAGATAATGGTAGAGCTATACATAGAGCAGCTATTTTTGGATTAGAATAATGCAAACTTCTAACGGATTTAAATCAACTCTTTCCTAATATATAGTTTATGATGTTCTGACTGGGAGCCATATTCGACGTTTCCATGCCTACGATAAATCCGAGCGCTGCAACTTCGCGACTCCAAGATTAGATAGATCGGGCCTTCATAAATCAATTCAGCCTCAAAAGAAACCAGAATACATTATTCGAAATCCCTTAAAATCTTATGGCACGTGATCAAAACTGGCGGGGTTGAAAAAGAAACGCGACGCGACGAGACTGCCAAGCATCCGCAAACGCAACGTCCCCTCTGTATAGAACAGTCCCCCAAGACACCAATTCGATCTCCTCTCATACAGTAAATCATGGAGCCCTCCGAGCCCATCACTGTATTAACAACTACCTCCACCGCTGAAGACCTCTCCCCCCTCGAACAAGATGTCCTAGACGAATATGAGCGTTTAGCCGAGAATATGAGAAAGGTACTTACTTACCTTCCCACTTCCTTCGACTCTCCAAAAAAGATTAATTCAAAAAAGAAAGGAGGCTGACTCGCTGATATTTTTTGGTGTAGCTAGCGAGTCTTCTGGATACAATGGCGAATAAACCCACAGCAGAGATATTAGATGGGTTGAGACAATTGGAGAGGAAGACGAGTCTGGTATTCACGTTGTTGAAGGCGAGTGTGTATAGTATTGTGTTGCAGCAGGAGATATATTCTGGGGATCAAGGGGGGCAGGAGGAGTGAGGTTCGTTTGGGGATCATGTTTGACGGAGGGATTTCATGAGGTCCTGAGGATGTGTGGCATGATGGAGGGAGAATCTGAAGGATTATGCACGAGAGTATGAGGGTGCGGAGCAGTATATATGGCATGATTATGGTTAGGGACGGACTGGATTATTCACGAGAGCGTGACGGCACAAAGGCGTTGGGGAACAGAGGAGATACCCAATACATTCGGATAATCTACATTTGAACCGCTTTGCTCCATTCCACGCTCCAGCTGCGCCCACCTATGCAATATATGCAAGCTCTATACTCATACATATGCAGCTCAAAATGTACAATTATACACGACCTCCATAATACACTTTTCGAACATCGACAAGCTTCTTCCCTCTTCCCCTCGCGATCTCGTCTGGTATCCTTTGCTTCATCAATGCTTGATATGCGGCCTTGATTGTGTTCATCTTATTCCGAGATCGTGGTACTCGTGACGCGAGATCGTGTATACCAGCGGCTCTGGCCATTTCGAAGATGTTGTGTTGACAGCGTACACCGAATCCTAGGGATAGTGAGCTTATGTTGACAATTTACTCAAGAGAAGAACTTACCTGGCGGCCTCGCCATAAGCTTTACTTCCACCGCAGATACCTTTCCCTCAACTTCCCCAAATATCGTCCGCTCTTCATAACGTGGGACAGGCTGCATATTCCGAATAGCAGCAATCTTGGCCAAATTCCTAGTATTCTCTGCTTCTTGCCCCTTAGCTTGCCCTAGACCTAGCCTTCCGTTACCATTCCCAGCAATCGCCAGACAATATAAACTGTCTATCTTGCCCATACGTGTTTGGTTTCTAACTTGATGGCTCACTAACACCTTGACCCTGAATTCTCGAATCTCATCGAGAGAATAACCAGTTTGCTTACGCAGCCGATTGTATATGCCATCTGGATCTCGCTGGTTTTCGGCGTCTTCATCGACCTCAGTCGACTTGGCCTGGATTTCATCTTCTAGTTTAAGCTTATTTGGAAGTCCAGGGGCCATCGCCGACTGGCCTTCCACGGATAATGGGCCATTGGAGCCCATATAACCTGGTGCCTCATGGTCCATTTTCAAAAGATCAAGCCGGTTTGGGCGAGCTTTCTTATCGTAGTCGGGATCGTCATGGGCTGGTTCTTCATAACCATCCATGATCTTCTTCAATTGTTGGAAGGAATAGGCCGAATATTCGTCTTCAGTCATGAGTCTTGATTTTGGGTCGATGGGACCTTCATACTGCGGTCTTTTGTCCACCACCGATCGTAATTTACTGAGATCATCGAGGTACTCCAGTGACCAGTTATCTGTCCGAACAATACCCTGCCTGTTAAGGTCATTGGGGGTAATAGCCTCCTCTCCAGCTTCAATAGCTCGAATTTGTGCAGGTGTATATTTCTTTGCTAGAGCTGCCTTTTCCTCCTCACTGTATGGCTTAAATAACTCGGTTGCTGGCCTTCGATTCGGATGCGTAACAAGGCCCATATCAGAAGCCTTGACATTTGGGTATCTTGGTCTTCGTCTTTCGGAGAGGTTAGGGGAGGAGTGGAAATTTCGACACCGAATCCGTGGCCGCAATGTCAGTATGGGCTGGCCGGAGATGATACATCTCGCTGGCCGTGAAACACTCATCACTATCGAGGGAATTGAGAGTCCTCGCCACGCCTTTGATATCACCCAATGCTCGTTGTGGCCGGCTTGCTCACGCGATGAAGCTCGAGACTTTTTCTCTGGCGATCTCGAATCTTGGCATCTCGAATCACGTGTGATCAAGGCAAAAATCAATTGAGAATGTCTTACTTTTATTTCACGCAATGTCTTATGAATAATATAAATGAGATTCGTAATCATTAATCACTATATCGCCTCTGTCAGGGACCTCTCTCTTCCTTATCTTCACTCCCAGCTCAATGAGACATTACCTTTATACAATATTCAGCTCGGGTATAACTATCAATATCAAGGCCCAACTAACAACCATCTTAGTCTTCAAAGCAATTTAAAGACGGTGATCCCCTTTCCACATGTTCCATCCTCAATATAACATTACTCCTTTTTATCCCAGAGCTTCTTCACAGCACCAGCCACTGAAAACCCCCCGAAAAGCCAATCATCCGAATGCCTCCCACACTCAGTATAAACATTGACCTTTGCATCGTGCGAAGAATGCCTTCTATTTGGCACGGCCTTCTTCTGACCCACTGTAGGACTCGTCACGGCTTTCTCCAATGAATTACTCCCAAATCTCACATTATTTGGGCTCTTTGGTGTATGTCCCGCGGACTTTGGAGTATCGTCGCTGGCCGACCTGGCCAGACTGGTGAAGCGTCTTGGAAGAGGATCATTGGATGATCGATGAGGGGATGGCGATGGAGTTTGTTTCTGAGGAGAGGCGGGTGTTTGAGACTTTTGAGGAATATCGACCGATAATGGCGCTCGTGATTGTGATGGTGGAGTTTCGAGACTCACCGACGACGATTTTTTCGAACTCATGGTCGCCGTGGTGGTGGTCACCTGAAGGCGATCGATCCAGCTATTCTGATTGGAGTATTGCCTTGTCAATTGGTTTGTGGTCCAAAAAATTGGAGCATATTGATTCCGTAAGAATCAAGCAGTGATCAATTTCGAGAAATTCGAGTCGAGCGGGATTTCTAAATGGGAAACAGCAAACTAAATGGAGGGACATTTATTGACGCCTGTTGGAAAAAATCACAAGGCTGACGTGCATATCTGATATGCCACTGTGCCCTTGCGATTGGATATGCACCCTAGTTCGTGTCACCATATCCCATTGCACATCGTCTAACAATATATGTTATAGGGACCAAGCAATAGATAGAAATTTTAGCTCGGAGTTTTGTATGACATAGTTCTAGTTCTAGTAGTATGTCCTTGGAAATCTGAATTGTTAAGATTAGCTTCAATTTTCAAACTGGCTCTAGTTATACATAAATGGGTGATGGATGTGGGGTTAGGTGGAGTTCTAGAGAACTGAAATATACTGCGGGCAAAATTTTTGGTTGGGTATTAATTTTCATTCCAAAAACTTTGGGGAGAGATTAAAAGCAGATAATAGAAAGCATAATAGGGTTAAGAAATTGCTGGGTCCAACACGATCCCCTTTCTGGTCCTTGAGTGCAATTGCATTTGGTGGCATATCTATTTCACTAGACGGGTATCTTTGCTAAAAATTCAGGGAACGTCTTGTAAATCGATGATTCGTCAGCCCTAACATGCAGTTGTGCTTGAGTCAACGGTCATACACTGTTACTAAAGGTATTCTCCACCCTCGAAAGAACGGCAACCGCCTCCACATGTCCTGTCTGCGGAAAGAAGTCAAACCCTCTCAGAGACTCAACCTCATAACGCGTTCCACCACTTTCCAAGCCCATTACTAAAGTTCCGACGTCTCTAGCTTGAGTATGCACATTGCAACTAACATAAACAACTCTCCTCGGAGCGAACTTCAATAACTGCTTCAGGAAGTTCTCATCACAACCTTTCCGAGGAGGATCAATGACAACTACTGTCTCATCATTCGGAAATGTGACTGATTTAAAGAGTTCAGAGGCGTCTGCATCAATGAAGGTACACTGTGAGGTAGAAAGTTTGTTGAGTGAAGCATTGTGGCGGGCAGAAATAATAGAAGTCGTGGAGACATCAATACCTATCGACGAGGTAAAAAGAGAAGAAAGGGTAATAGTAAAGAGACCAGAACCTGAGTATGCGTCTATCAAGTACTTGATCGGGGGGTTGTCTCCGGATGTAGCTGCGGGAGGGAGGATGTGATCCCGGATGTATTGGGTGAATCTAGGAAGGATAGAGTTGTTGTTCTGGAAGAAAGATCCGGCTATGCTTGTGAAGACAAAGTCATCGATATATTCAGTCGAGGTAGCATTATTATCCGTGATGCAAGTCTTGAAATCGGTATGTTTGTCAGTCGATATTTTGATAGTATCCGGTGGAGATTCGGCTGCTTCTGGGCCATCATTCGACACACGTCTCGTACTCTCCCTTAACAATATCGTGGCCCCTTTTTGGTACTTTTGAAGTTCGTCGGCTACTCGACCTCTTTCTCGTTTCATGCCCACCCGAACCGCATCCGTGCCGATAGGGCAATCTTCAATGTCTAGTGTTTTTCGCAAACCCTTCTGCATGAATCCGATGTTCGGAACGTCGTTGAAAGACTTCTTGATTCCCTTTTGCCGATCTGCTTTGCTGACATATCCCGGAGGACCGTCAAAGTGTGGGGTGAGTTTGGTACGATATCCATATTGTAAAGGACTTCCAATAGTATCCTCGATAATGGGTATCAACTCTGGGGGTAGATGTGAAAAGTTCTTATACGCCTTCTCCACAATCGTTTTCTTATGCTGAAGTTGAATAGGGTAGGCAAGCATCTGAAATTGGCAGCCCGAACATTTGCTGAAATATTTGCAATTTATTCGACTATCGTCTCGCAGCGGCGACGGTTCAACGACAGAGAGAAAATCTGCAAGAGAGTAATGCTCCTTTTCGAAATGTTTAATGACTTTAATCTTGGCAATATCGCCAGGTGCTGTAAAAGGAACAACATATATTTGCTTTGAATTTGAGTGTAGAGCAAGTCCATCACCAGTGGATGAAATTTCTATAACCTTGACCTCGATCTCCGTAAAAGGCTCTGGCAACGTTTCCTTCAACACAGAGCCGGCAGCAGACTCGGTATGTATGGGTGGAGTCGATTGCCTTTCTTTGAATGGAGTTGAATCGGATGTGGTTTCAACTTGATGTGATTTTGGATTCTCGGACAGTGTTTGAGCCTCGAATAGTGCTCGAACATCTGCGAGTAGAACTTCCTGACTCGATCCTTCCTGTACCGGTTTCTCTTTCTTGGTTCGTTGTCTTTTTGGGCCGCGTCCTCCTTGAAACTGTCTCTTTCTCTGTATTTGTCCAACTTCGGTGGGCGCGGCTTGGGTAGACTGCTGCATTGCGATGCGATTGTAAGGCGGAATCGACCCTGCTCGTGGAATAAATTTGGATATCAATGATCTTGAAGTACATCTAGACCATGATTGCATTTGCGATGGGGTGAATCTTCCGATGCAGCCTAATAATGAGAGGTATTGGATTTGTCGAACTTCAACCCTTTTTATTTTATTTTCTAAAAAAGCATGTAATTTTTTGACACGGCTAACACCGCTGCAAGCCTAAGGTAGGACCTAGCGTGGAACAGCTGCATATGACACCTAACCTCTTTTGCTTCTGCAACACCTCCCTCAGCTTTTATATAACCAAATATATTCCCCTAGATCGACATATCCTTTGTAAAGTCTCTGTACATAAAATATTAAATAGCTCTAATATTACGACCAAATACTTTATAGTTTCAGTCCTTTGAGTCAACTGACTCATGCACACAGCCAAAACGTGCTATGACCGTGGAAATAGCAACCAGTACCAGCCTTACTTTGACGCACCATCCTGAAAGGCAATTGAGAAGAAGTACTGCTTCTTGGTGGCTTGTCATACTATGAGCACTTCCTCTATTTTGCATTTCACGGTACGTGCTATGTTGGTGGTTGTCTTGCAAAGTGGTGCAAATTTTCAGTTCATGTATTGATATATCTTCGATGCATGAGCCATTGAATGTCCCATTGCGGCCAAGTTCCCCCATGGGTTGAAGCAATTAAGAACGGTGCATCAAAAAGGGTAAAATTCTCATCCATATTCTTGTCGATTTTAGGTCAGGCATCAATCATCCACCGCTCTGTTTTAACTTCTCCTCTCGAAAGGTATTTCAATTGGTGTCCATCTCGACCACATCGCTTTCTTCCTGACAGCCTCCTAATTCACGAATTTACACCTGTTCCAAAGACATCTATGGAGAGCCACGGTCCTGGTTCCGCGAACTTATGATTTCATTCTTCCAGCACCCACACGACCACCATAGGTTGCCGGAGCTGTCGACCATGATTTACGTAGACTCATTTCGTAACAATCGGTCTCAACATTATCACAATGGAGAAAATACCGTCATCCTACCGGTCGTTCCGTTCAGGAACAACCCTAACATCTCCCCGTGCTGAGCTCAGTAATGGTTTGTAGCAATATCTATATTGAAGTGAATCTGCTAAAGATACTGCAAATCAAGGCCAAGTCAAATCCAGCACAAATTTTAGCGCATTGAGAGTCTCCTGCGAAACTCATGTCCGAGAATATGCCTCACTACATCCTCAAACAGTAATCGACCGACTACATAGCTCCCAAGGTGGACTCACACAAGAAGAAACGGAAATACGACTAAAAATGAGGGGACCGAACATTCTTACCTGCAAAACCCCTCCTAGATGGTGGCAGCTAGCTTATGAGGCTCTGTGAAGCTGGTTTAACCTCCTTTTAGTTGTGGTTGCATTACTTTCAGTAGCAATTGGCAAGCGCGATTGGATAATGTTCGGATTTGTGCTTATCATGATCAAAATTGCTTCTGCTATGCAATTTTTTCAAGAGTTCCGAACCAATGTGGCCTCGTGCAAACTTCAGGCTAGCGTCTCGTCAACTCTAGAGGTTCGCAGGCGAATAAATGGACTCGCAGATCATCTTATTATTGATGAGAGTGCATTGATCCCGGGAGATATTCTGCTTGTGAACGCGGGCGATGCCCTCACGGCTGATTGCATTGTTCTCGAGTCATCTGGTCTTTCAGTCAGTCAATCAAGGTCGGCCCACCAGTGTCTGCTGGGTATCTTGCTCCGTCACCAATCCCATAAAGTCTCACTAGAGAAAGCGAACCCCAACGAAAAAGCTCGACTAGATGTGGAAATTTGGATTGTACCATTCCCGAGTTAGATAATGTTATTTTCTAGGGCGCAAATGTAATATCAGGGAGTGGAATTGCGGTTGTTTTGAAGACAGGAAACGGCGAGTACCCATTCCCTGGCACATTTATACAATAAATCTATCCATTTAAATAGATACTTATATTGCCCCAATCATGAAACAGTTAGGGGGAAACGCCCGAAGAACTCATTTCAACGTGGTATCCGTAGCGCCAGCTTCGTGATGCTCGCTTTCATGATAATAACGCTTCCAGTTGTCAGTCCCTATATGATTCTGCTGTGACCAACTTATGATAGTCAATGACTGACTCTTACAGATATTTGGCGTCAATATGGAAATAACAAAGGATTGGAAAAGAAGCATTAACTTTCACTGTTGGGGCGGCCACCGGTTTTGTTTCCGAAATGCTTCCTGCAATTGTCAACACGAATCTTGCTCGAGCAGCATATCTCCTTTCTAAGTTAAAGGCGGTGGTGATACGTTTCGATTTAGTACAAAATCTACGGGCTATGGCAGTGCTTTGTAGCGACAAGGTAAGGAAGCCATCCAATTTTGTGACAACTTGCACTAATCATCGAGTAAGACTGGGACATTGACCGAAGATGAGATTGTTCTAGGCCATCATATCAACGTTTTAAGATCTCATGATCAGAAAATAGTCCATATGGCCTATATAAATGCGTACCACCACGAGAGCGGAACAAAGAATGGTATCGATACTGCCATTCTTCTGGGTGCAAGTAGTGATGAGAAAGATATCACCTTAAACGAAAAGGTTGGGGAAATTCCTTTCAATTTTGAAAATTCGACGGTCAGGCTGTATCGTCCGGGGACCAACTGGGCAACTGAAACTAATCTGCAAAGGAGCATTCGAAGAAGTGTTGTATCTATGCCTCCACATTCGCTTGGATAGTGAAGTTGTACTTCTTCACGAGCAGCGCCGACAGGATATTTCGAGAAGAGCGACCAAATTTAATACTAAGGGATACCGCGTGATTGCAATAGCATCTAGAGAGATTCCCGAGAACGAGATCAACGGAGTCGATCGATTCGATGGTCTAGATGCCAACATGGCCTTAGAAGGCCTGCTCACCTTTCTTGATCCTCCTAAGGACGATGCTAAGGCTAGAATCGAAAGACTTCAGAAGCTTGGTGTCAGCGTCAAGCTTCTGACCGAAGATAATCTGGCCGTGGCACTGAAAGTCTGCCGGGATCTTGAGCTCGTTACGGAGAATGATGAGGCGAATATCGAAGCTCGCTGGCACCGAAGAGTTCCACCAAGCAGTAAAGACTTGCAAGGTGTTCTCAAAGCTCGCTCTGGACCAAAAAGGAAAAGTCATTGAAAGCCTCAGGAATCAAAAGGAAGTCGTGGGCATGCTTGAGGATGGTATCAACAATTGCATTGCACTTCGTTATGCCGATATTGGAATCCCCGTAGACACAGGGGCCAGCGTTGCGAAAGAGTGCGCCGATATCACCTTGACCGAAAAGGAGCTCTCTATGATTGTCGACAGCGTTACTACTGGCCGTGTCACTCAAGGAAATACGTAAGTCATTGTCTCCCCTTTTCAACGGTACTCGAAGCTAACATAGTCAAGGATCAAATACATCAAATTGGTGACCTCTTCCAATTTTGGCAACGTGTTCAACATCCTGATCGCAAGTATTTGGCTCCCATATGGACCAATAACAAGCATTCAAACCATCTTCCAAAATCTGCTCTACGGCATATCCCAAATCGCTATTCCATGGGATCGCGTCGACTCGGAATATCTCGCTATACCTCGAGGCTGGAATACCTGGGACTTGCTGAAGTTTACCCTCGTTTTCGGTCCAGCTGGCGGTGTGATCGGTGTATGTACATTCAGCTTAAACTCGTTCTATTACAACTTCCGCTGGGCAGCAAATACCCATAGCGTCCGGGTCGCCCAAACGCACTGGTTCCTCCAGAGTATACCAACGCAAGCCTTTGTTGTCCACTTTCTACGTACAGCGAAGCTCCTATTCTTCTCGAGCCGCGTAGGAAAAGGGTTGATATTCAGCACGTTTGGGATCATGGTTCTGGGACTTGTTATCCCGTATATGCCGTTCATGGCTAGCTTTCTGAAACTGGAGCGGCCAGAGACGACTTTTCTTGGTTTCATCGCTGGTGAAGTTGTATTGTATGGGTTAATCGAGCAGCTAGTGAAGATGGGGCATGTTAAATTGTTTGAGGCGTGGCTTCAGGTCAAGCACCTACACCATGCATTGAAGAGAATACTAGAGCTGGCTTTGAAAAAAAAAAAAAGTATGAAGGGGTTTTATAATGACTGGGAATTTCTACCAAAATCGAGGCTTGCTAACGCTGCTCGCATTTCACCAATGCAACTCTTCGCTACAGCATATCTACGTTCATAAAGCACTTCGATGAAGCAATGCACCAGCAAGCTAGAGGTTAGGGTTAGTGGTTAGTTAGGATTAGAGGGGAGGACCCCCAGGAATTAGTGCCTCTAGGTAGGTACGATATCACAACTAAGGGGGGCTCTGCCAGACCGCCAGGGAATTGGGATATCTTTTTGGTGGTGTTGTGCTTCGTAGAGGATCTCTGGAATGTAAGAGCCGACTTCGTCGAGAGTCGTGTTAGCAGACCCCTTAATATCATATTGACTCAATATGAACTATCGATATTCGACCTTGCAAGACAATTGTCTGAAAATACTTGAGACATTCCAACCGACTTTTCAATCACGGCGCACTCCACTCCACTCTTGGGTTGAAACGGGTTTTGGTTGGGCAGAAAACGACATATCAGAATCGTTTGCGAGGCGCCTTCCAATCACGCACACTTTACGACCAGTCAATATTCATTCCCGTCCACGCAAATAGTAACGTTCCTATTTGATAGAACCTAGAAGTCTGCCAAACTATCACATTGCCATGTTGTTGCCATCACACATCACAATCCGATTCGCGTCACATCGCCATGCGGCCAACTAAGGCACAGGGCATACAAGTAACCATAAACACAAGGAATGTGAAAGGGGGTCGAGTCAGGAGAGTCACAAGCTTCTGGACTTTCAGCCTTGATGGTTCTATTGGCAATGCTTCATGTCACCGCCCCGGCGCAATATTGGAATCACATTGCTCCTCAACTATTGATGGCCAGTCCTTTCATCTTTACTTTAAGACCATGGAGCGCGATCTACAGGATGCCCCCCATGCTATAATGATTGCAAGTATATTAATGGAGAAAATCGAAGCACCGGACTTCGGCGACGTGATCCAATATTTGATTTTCTGGTTTCTGGTTTCTCAGTAAAAGAAATGGTTTTCTGGCGTGGGGGAGTCGGTGACCATATATTTGGATGGGTAGGGAGGTAAAGTGGGGGGAGGGGGAGAAGGGGGGGGGAGGATAAAGATCTATCAACCCCACGGACACAATCAAATGCCACGTTTGTGGTGGGGTGAAACAAAAGTCCGATCTCGCCAACCTATACACACATCCAGAGATGCCTTTGAGAGTAGAAGTCTTGAAACAAGGTTTTGTTGACAGTGCGTCGGTTTTTGTTGACAATGCGTCCGTCGCTCGGAACAGCTGGAGAAGGGATGGAAATGTCGATGATCGTTTCATCATCAGCATCATTCGCAGGAAAGATGCGCTTCAACCTCGGGGACATGAATCATGATATTTTCTATATATTTCTATATGTATTGCGTAGTCCGGGGACTGCAGGCCCGAGAGGCCCGCGGCACCGCGGCAGCATGCTCCTTTCCCGGTAGGCCTAAGCAACATAAGCAAGTTTACCACTGAAAAGAAATGAAACAGCGGTGAAATGGAGGAAATCATGAATCATGATAGGCCCGACGTGGGGTTTTCCGTGTATCGGTGAAGGCACTGGAGCGTAGTCATCCGCAAAATTCGAGGCGGTCAGAGAAGTCCCGGTCTGCCAGTGCTGAGGCTATGTGTTGTGAATGGTGGGTGTGAGTCGTGTCAGCGCCTTAGGGTTGGTCAGACAGCCATCCTGAGTGGTTGGGTACCCAGTTGTGTTGTTGCTCAGGCTCTGTCACCGCCTGAATTCTTCATTTTCCGCCTTCCGCGAGCCCAGAGCGCGTGCTAGGCGTGAGTGGGGGACGAGTCACGACAAAGATGCTGCCACCGCCGCCGCTCCAGGCTGACAATTTATGATTCATATGAGAGTGTCCTGCCACATACCAGAAAAATAAAACAAAATAAAAATACATAGAAAACATCTATCCTCGCCCTCTATTCAGACATCTCTTGATTTTTTAATTTTTTTTGCCACAAATAAGGAATATCTGCGTTCTGCCACCGTTCTTCGGCTTCGATCACTTTATGCATGTAAACTAAACGCGACTTCGGATACCGAGCAGATTTTACGACGCGAACAGTTCTCTCCGACCCAGGGATCAGATCTTACTCATATTCAGAGTGTTTGCCTACTAAAGAACACGACCTCACCGAGAATATCATCAAAATGTATTTCTCC
>Ga0182030_10003004_pt1 | contig 35958 bp, 39 predicted proteins | sample 812S3MmetaG_FD_121299 | JGI IMG/M metagenome (GOLD analysis project Ga0182030, IMG submission 121299) | Permafrost microbial communities from Stordalen Mire, Sweden - 812S3M metaG (Illumina Assembly) | ecosystem: Environmental > Terrestrial > Soil > Wetlands > Permafrost | place: Sweden...
AAAACTTCAATTTTTCTGGTCAAGTTTGACACTACTGACTTTTGATTCTAGGCTCCCGACCTCAGTAGCTATGACTGCAAATCAGTCCCAGCTCTTCAGTCAAGCACTGGATTATTATCTAGGAGACGGCTCGAAATACATCCCAGAACTCTACAGTCTCTCAAAGCAGAACACTAAAGAAGCAGATGATAAGATCCTCAAATAGTAAAACTCTCCTTTCCCATAATTTAAGCAGGTATTAATGATATTAGCTTCATGGAGGGTGCCCGTCTCCGCGCGACCGTCGGTCTATACCGCGACTATTACCCCGCCAACAATTCAACTAAACCTGTAAACATAGTCGACACTTCATCGCCGAATCCCTCCCCCACAGAAAATGTCACGGTTCCCGTCGGTGGTCGTGTACTCGTGAATCTAATTGAAGCCTCTCGCGATCCCATCGCCTTCCCTAATCCTCTTGAGGTAGATATTACTCGTCCCCTCGATTCCTACCTTCATTATGGCTTGGGTTCACATCAATGTGCTGGCATGGATGCGAGCATGACTGCTATGACGGCGATGTTTAAGACGGTGTTTGGTTTGAAGGGACTGAGAAGAGCGACTACGAGTTGGGGAGAGAGTCCTGGGGAGCTGAAGACGCTTCCGGGCCCTTTTGGGTTGGCATTGTATATGACGCCTGACCAGGGCAGTGTCTTTACATTCCCCACGACGATGAAGGTTGTTTGGGATGAAGAATGATTGGTGAAGGAAGAAATATGGTGAAGGCAAGTCGAATAGAGTGTTTCATTCGCAGATTTCTTTGTGTTGGGCAAAGATTTTTCGGGTTACTATGCTTGGATGGATTATGGATACATATGGAATGATAGATTGCTCCGGATATCAATCCAATCTATCTCTTTAATGCGACCACTTCCAAGACCTATCATGAAGGAGAAATATTCACTCGGTCTTTTGCTGCGATCGCTTTTGAGATCCTGGTTATGAATGAGAAATACCCACTCGCTCACATGTCTTGACGGAACAAAGCTGCTTTAGGCGAAGGTGCGTGCTTCCCTTAGTAATGTGATGGTTAACCAAATATATTTTGTGCACTAATTTTCGAGATAACATAGTAAAAGGACCGTCCAATGCTTCTTTGAAAGGAAATCTAACTTTTTCGAGAGCAAAAACAACAAAAACGCAGCTGCAGCCGTGAAAGGAAATAAAGAGAAACACAAAACGAAATGCTACCCTTCATTCAATTACTAGTAGCCATATCCCTATGATTTGTTAGCGGTTTTCTCATTTGTACTGGCCTAGCTCGCCAGTGATGTGGTCGCCCGAGCCGGAAGGGAACTTACAGTGTCAATGTCACCACCGTTACCGCTCCCACTGCCTGAACCTGACCCTGAGCCAGATCCAGATCCTGAGCCAGATCCTGAGCCCGATCCAGAGCCAAGGGTGGCTGGCCCTGACTGTGGACCAGCAGTCGCCGTGCCACTGCCGGTTTCGGCACCAGCGCCGGAGGTTGAGGAGGAGCCTTTCTCAGATTTGGACTTTGAGTCTCCTTCGGATTCACCGTCTGTAAGTGGAGTTCCATCGATGAAATCCTGATTTGGTTAGTATGGCATAACGTCAAGTGATGAGTATAAGGAACCACTTACGGGGAGTAATCCGGCATGGCTCAATCGAGCATTGAGATACCGGAGCGAAAGGTGGTCAACTGTAAGTTGTGAAGCAGGATCGAAGATCAAATCGTCATCGGAAAAGCTGGTTGTTAGGGGGCTGTCTGGTACTGCATCGTTGTCTTCGCAGGTGGATCGCCACCAAGTGAAGGGTACATCGTCGGCAATACTCAGGCCTAGTGGCATGACAGTCGTTATGAGTCTAGATGCCTATAATTATGTTATTTTAGCGTTGAACTTCTATGTTAATGAGCATCTTGCGTACCATGATGTGGATGAGACCTCCAGAAAAGAGTGCTGAGTGTAATAGAGTCGAATTGTCCGATTCCATGTTAGAGTGAGAGACTAACTGAACAAATTGGGAATGGAATTGGTTGTGGAAAGCTTCAAGAAATTGAAATACCCTGACGTTGGGCGTTGTGGTAAGGCTGTACGCGAGGCAGAGAACGTGGAAGGCTGTTGAAACTTCTCGACGGGGAGAACTTGGCCCTTCTTTTAAGCTGACGGCGAAGAATTGTCTTTGGATGGTTGGGTGAAAAAGAAGCAGATGAAGAAATGGTCTCGTGGGCCAAAGATCACAACTTGTTGATCTTGAAGAATATTTGAACAGATGTAGGCAAGTGTCGAGCAGAAAACTTGGCGACTTACCAGTTCTTTATGAATTATCATCTCTCAACGTGAAGTAGTATCAACACCAGGGTGATGCGGGCGATTCTATAACCGTACTTCGGCCTGACTTGCTTCCGAGGTTCCTCTCAACCTTCGTAGATGCCTTAAGATTCACCTAGAATCATGATTTCAAAGCTCAAAGAGTATCACTGCTGCCTTTAGAGCGTCTCAGAGGCGGAGCTCACAATTGCGCCGCGGGTCGGACTAATTGTGGTGGGGTCATATTGCATATTCAGTGGCGATCATACCTCATCACTCTGATTCTGCACGCAAAATTAGTATCTTTTCTTGAGGAGGAAGGAGTCGATGCAGGAGCCAAGTTACCAAAGCTAACTCATATCAATTGTCAGCGTTACGGGTAGTTGAGCCCCTGATGTCCTAGGAGCCTTAACTATGAGTCTTCACAAGGTACTAAACCAGGCAGCTAAAGAGGATTTAAGTCGATAGCTCGTGGGTACCTCAAAGGGGCGTCCGAAAGCCGTGATCGATCGTTTGTAGTTGCTGTGCCATGCTGGGTCATACCGGCCAATATGATACGAAAAGAGTATGCTTGTAGCCTGTCAGATCCGTCCCTATGGGATTGTTATTTCGTACCGGGACATTCCCCATCTCGGGATATGGAGTGGCTATGTAATCTGAGTAGATAGATTAAAGATACGATAGGGCTGCATTACGATGGGGTAGGGATTGAGATAATGGTTGTGTTGGTGAATTCTAGGGAACGTCATAATTTCTTAGAAAAGATCGTACGAACAGTACACCGTAGTAGAAATAAACATCATCTGAGGGGCAAAGACCCTTGGCGTATGAGAGAATACGCGGCTCAGTCTGACAAGTCCCGGCATATAGGCCCAGGGTCGGCCATTTCTTTGGATCGCGTTCCTTGGGGATTTCGATTGTCACTGGACAAAGTCGTACCTCGCGAACCCGAGTCGACTGAGCCGTTCTCGAAGGAGAAGGTGATACGTTATCTGAGAGTATGATTCGAAACGATCTAGTCGTAACTATATAGCCTCGCCCCGATGTCGTTTAACAAGGGCTGATGTATGGGTTCGCTCGTACAATATGAGGTGGATTTCCCCACTAAACGTCCCGTATACAAGGCGGAAAGCTATTTTCAACACAGCCATATGTAGAGTCGTTGACCAATCAAGTCAGTGGTCCAAGCGACAAGGATTTTCTATTGCTCATTGCTCGGGTCTAGGGTTCACAAACAAGGCTGAAAAGCGGGAAAGTCATACATGGTCGGTACCGAAGACTGGGGTAAAGTATGACTTATTGCATGAACGAGTGTGATGGAAGCGCTCGGGTGATACTTGAAGTTATATTAAGCGCCCTTGATTGCCGATATGAGTAATTTCTGGGCATTCTGAGACCTCATTGCTCCCGGCTTCTATTTCGTGCCTTGCAAAGCTTCCCGAGTGACTCTCTTCTCTGCGATACGTTCCAACGAACTACAATTCGACCCGAAGTCGGGTAAGGCGAGTCTACATTTGGTGTATCTAGGCGACCTAGGCGCTCTGGTGCATTTGAGGCATTCGTACATGCATCGCCATTTCCCCAAGTATCCCATCCCAACACCTTGCAGACGGCAGTGCCGAACATCCCACCTGCCGTATTGATATTTCGGTGAGAAAACTGCCGGCATATTGCTTCCAATGACGATCTGTCAATGAGGCATAGTGAGGCTATTTATGTAACCGAAGTGTGGACCATCTAATGCCGTGATCAGAAAGTTCTCACCCGCTTTTGTATTCCAACATCTTGGAAATCTCTATAGTTGCAATTGAAACGGCCTTAAATTACCTTTCGGGTGCTGCCAAGATGCTGGGAAATCAAGTAAGTATACGAGTTACCTTAATAGGCATTTAACATCGCCTCACAGAATACTATTGATAGGTAGGACGAGCCTGAGATTTCCATTGGCTGTTACCATGGGGGCGGAATCTATAATGGTCATTGCTGCAATTGCCGCGGCAATCGCGGTAAGTGGAGGAGGTGATACGGGGTCAACCACCCAGATGGTAATCTGCAGATCGTATGTGACCACGGGACCGTATTCCATATGCAATCTGGAATCCCTCATAATTAGCCTAGGGGCTGCGGATACGTACAGCCCAGCGGCACTGCATTGCGTCGCGGTCACGGTATGTGTCAGGTGCACGGTATATGTCGTGCATTACGACGGTAACTTCCTGCTCTAGGAACGATGCCTCAATGAGGTATTACTTGCGAGCCCCGGCTTCATCCTAGAGCTAAGCCTCCTTACAAGGATGCGACGCGGGCAAACTCTATCACATATTTATATATGTGCAGCACACAGCCACAATTCATGTGGCAAACGCATGATCTGCTTTCCAGAGCTCCAAAAATTTCCTGAGAATACGTGTAGCATGCAATGCGATCGATGCTCACGGCTTTGTACACAGCTTAATGCGAGAAAAGGAGCAAAAGGGGTATTAAGCGAGACATCAGTGCTGCATTTTCAGCGCAATTATCTATTCCAAAGCTATCGATACAATTGTAAAACTGAAAAGTAAGAACATATACAAAGAATGAATGCTATATATCATCAATGAGACCTCTTAAATGATTCCAAAAACCTGCACACCAGTCTGGCTGAATTTTGTTCCCTGAAAATCATATGTTGGGGCAAACTATCGAGTCCAGTGTCAAAACGGGGCGTTTTGACACGATCTGTTATATCGTTTCCTGTTGTAGTAAGCAGAAAGTTCGTTGTAGAAGGGAGGGATGACACGTACCAAACTCAATTAGGAGTGAGCATATTTGACTCATCAGATTAGTGGTCTGATCACTGTGGCCTTTATTTTGCTCGCTGTTCGACGCCCTTGCCATGTTGTCAGACCATATTGAGCTTTTGATCTTGTAGGTTCCGTGAAAGAGCTCTACGAGATGGACGTGAGGTAAATCATCCAGCATACGACAAAGCTCAATACAGTCTGTTGACATAGGCCTGTCTTTCTCAAGCCCATAGAACTTAGTATGCATGGCAAACCCATTGACCGCAATCTGAACCTCTTCTATGCAGATGCACAGGATTGATATAATGCAGAAAACTTCAGCCCATGAGCCTTCGGAGCGTTTCTTTATCACCTTCTCGAGGCCGCCAAGAACTGCGCGGATTTCTTCTCGGAGCAATTCATGCATTGCGGACTTGACTTGACGGTTTAGAAGCCTCGAAATGGTATTGGAGTCGTATGGTTTAAGCGTCGGTTTTCGAATGTGTCTATTTACTCGATACATTGAATCGTCTGTGAGCTTGATATTTCTACCCATGAAACTGAAGATTGAGTAAAGCTTTAGAGCTCTTCCTAGTAGTGCATTCTACTCAGAAATTAGAGAAAATTCATTCTCGCAATGGCAATCGGGAAAAAAACTTGACTCACTTTTGCAGATGGTTCACCATCCGCATAAAACTGGCTCACAATGTGCAAAACTCTCTTGGAGATGTTGTTCATGCTTCGGGGATGTAATTGTGGGATTTCGCTTCGACGGCGTACAACAGTCTCCATGTAATCTCGGCACTTCTCGGTCAAGACGTCGAGGGACTTGCCTTGTACCGCTACAGGAAACGGATAGTGGTCTCCAAATATCGGGGGTTGGTCATCTGTCACAACAGGGACTCGAAATAACTGAGCACTCGATGGTACGAATTCAGCCACCCAGACCCTTAACGGAACGTCTACGCCGTCGTAGAACAACTCCACCTCGATATGATCTCCCACGAAACCTCGGCTGATCTGATCTTCCAGATAACCGACGACGCTCTTTCGAAGGTGAGAGACTAATTCTTCTGCTACCATTAAATTGTGAAGTCGAAGGGAGCGGGGAATGATTACCTGGAAAGAAAAGCTCGGAATAATCATCTAACACGTTGCGGGTGCACAACGGTCTCCGGGGTGAGTTCTGCGACAAACGCTTGCATCGACTGCAAATGCGATCAGGCGAGCACTGTTGCAATGTCTCAGTTAGTGACTTCGACCCAAGCAGACCCGGGTATAGAATTTACCGAGGTCTTGGATATCCGACATGGCAAGCAAGAACGAATGCGTCGCATTTCAACCGCTCTCTTGGCACTCTCGGCGTTCAACTGACCCTTTCGACGTCCCGATCGGCTTCGACTCTTAACTTCTTTGATCTTCTCATGAGGCCGTACGTCAGATGATAAGATGTGTTGTTGCCATCTGAGAGGACGTGACTTGCTCTCAGGATATTTGACCTCTGGAGCTTCCACTGGATCATCTGGTTCCACATAGCTCTTCTCAGATCCGCCAGGGAGAGGTCCAGTCTCGGAGCTCCCAGCTGAACCTTCCAAGGTGGAGGAGGATGTCCATCGAGTACGGGCTGAGTTTGAATTTGGATGGTCTCCTGTTGCCGGAAAATTGATAAAAGAGTTCGAAATTGCGAGGTCGGGATCAAAATCGGTCTTAACTGGAAAATGGGGTTCGCCAACTGCATAATGCACGCTGGAAGAACTTCTCCAGTCATTTGGAACCTCGGTGGAATCGCGCGGGAATGTATTACGATCAAGGGCGAGACGTGGGTCCATGGGATTCCAGGCGGAGACCGAGGAGGAGACTTCATTTGGCCTCTGGGCAGGGGAAAGGTAGCCCTGCTGTGGGATGTCGAAGCATCCATCACCTTCTTTGGGTAGCCCTATAGATGTTAAGCAATGCTAGATGCACAGTAAGGGGAGCACTAACAAACGTTGTTCACGCCGTCTTGAATGTTGTTCGTAAAAATGTATTCGGGCCAAAAGGTTTCATCTGATGCTGGACGAAGGGGATTGACACTGGGTACCTTTCCATTGAGCAATGCGGTGGAGCTGAGGTCAGTGAGGTTGGGTCCAGAGGTGATGGGCTCATGGTAGTATGCGGTGGCATTATGTTCTTCAGGGTCTTCGGGCGCTGATGACGTCTCCGTTGTGTATGCCTGAGAATAGAGCCCAGCGTTTGAGGCCATGTTATGATCGTGCTCCCATGTCGTCCACCACGAGTCGTCACCGAAAGCTGGGCTTCGTCGAGTGACGTCAGCGTTGAAAGGGTTCCTCATCATCTCCGCTCGATCAGAATGAATATTTCTTCTTTCCATTCTTTTACGTTTGGATGAAAGGCGACTCTTCTTGCCGCTTGACAAGATTTCGTTAAAGAAAGGTCGCGACTGATCATCCTCTTCCCTGATGATATGCGTCACACTGATAGGCTCGCTTCAACAGGGGTATCATGGTGGACGGCGACCACCTTAAAAAGTTCTGCGCAGGAAAAATTCCCAAAAGAAAATAGAAACCTTTTCACGAGGGGCTGTGCCGTTATGTATGACTCGGCCACAGTCACTCCCATGCAATTGCTGACCGAGTCCAAGGCTCCGACGCTTCCCCCACAGGAACCAGCTCGGGTGCCTTAGGTCATCCCTTCACCGACGGGGCCAATGTGGCCTAGTACTTCTACCCCCTTGTCATGCTCATGCATATCAGAACACCCCCAATAAAATTAAACGCAAATCGTGGAGCCACCCAATCCTACCTATTGTTTAAAGTGCTGCAGACATATTGTAATTAGCAGACCTCGTGATAACGAACTGCGTTGTCCATAAGTGCCTCGATGAATTATCCTGATAGGATTTAAAACATGTTGCTTCCTGTTAACATATTTGTACAACAGACTCCTGGCGACGCAAGATTGCCTCTTAAGATGCCGAGACGACATTCTTGCTCGAGACCCGTGACTTTTGGTACCTCAGGATACGCCAATGACACCGGTTCGTCTTTGAACTCCTCGAATCCGCCATTACTTCACTTACTCCGCTCTCACATTCGAGGTGCCGCCTAACTCGACTGCAATTGAAGCAGAAGTATACGCTCGCGTCGAAGTCGGGGGAGTTTCTGGACTGACTGGACTCAGATCAGGAAACCTGTTGGGGCTCCCGCGACCCCCACCCTCAGAGACTTCCATCTCTAGCACCTGACCCCACTTCTTCTTCTCGTTGACTCCTAGTTCCGGGGTAGGCCCTTTTGTCTCCATCTCTGGAATAGACACTCCATTGACGTCTACTTCAAAAGGATGGCATTGATGGAGTTTCACGAATTCCTCCGGTTTCGAGTATGAAGGTTGGGCGGAGAGTTTTGTCGCGTCGCTCTTCCGTGATGATCGCTCCGAAGAAGGAAGAATATTCCAACCACAATGGCAATAGCGACTATCGGACCCGCGATTATGGCGACTAGCACTCCGCTTGATAGCACAACTTTATTCTTGGTTGAAGAAGTCCCACTTATCACGGGTCCGTTTGTTGCTTGACCTATCCTGCTGGTCAATGTGCTTTGGAAGGTGGTGGTCAGAATAGTGCTTTGCGCGTAAGCGGTAATGACTGTGGTATAGCTTTGGGTGTAAAGCGAGTAGAGGTCGGTGTCGATGGAAGATGGTGAAATATATCGACTGGCAGAGGATGTGGTTTGGACAGAGGCATTATCGACCGTTGCATTACCGATGCAGGTGGCTGGTACTGGGTAATTATCTACCATATCACCGCAGATGAATGAGGAATTGCCATCATCATCGCATTGAGTTACCCAATCCCACGAGGATTCGTGACCTGTGTAGCACTTACTGTCAGACATGTTTTGGGTAGGAGGTACCAATTAGAAGAAGTGACAGCATTTTCAACATACCGGAAGCGCAAATGTTTGCGGGACAAGCAGGATCAGTCCAAGTTCGATCTGTACAAGTCCCTCGAAATAAGTTTCCAGTTAGATTTCCAGTCGGAGGAAACCAGCAAAGGCCATTGTCTTGACATATGTCCCCCTCACTTGGGATACAGCAGGACGAATACTCCGCGCTTGTGCATGCCTCCCAAACATAGTCTGTTGGAATTGATCCATCGGGATAATAACATTGCTCGAAGGCTGAAATATCACTCAATTGAACAAGGATTGCAATTGTCGAAACGAGTAGACTGTTCTTCAACATGATTGAACAATGAATTTTAAAAGGTGCCTAAAAGTTTAGCATTACAAAAGTAAGATGAGATATGTTCGCGAACGAGAGAAGAAAACATGATATATAATCCCTATAAGGAGGTTGAGAATGCACTTTCCTTCTCTCGCCGAGGTTTTGTAAATCCCCAGCCATGTGGCTGCATGGCTTGTTTGAGCTCTCAACGTCATTGTCACTATTGGTGGAAATGGGCTTCGTGTAGGCAACTTGCGCCACACCAATGCATGGAAACTGCAATAATCTTCTAGAGCGTTTGAAATACATTAGGCTTTGAGACAGATTCCTATAAGGGCTCGCCTTTGACGTATGCGGGAGATCAACATGGGTGGTGGTATCTCTGCCCCAATCCAGGATTTCTTGTCGCAAATCCCCTATTCAGCGACTCTGAAACATTTACTCCCCTTTCCGCCATGTTTTCATGATCAATATGACAGAATAATTGACCCTGTTCCATGTATCGGTAACGGATCCGGCTCAGCCTGGTCGACACGCCAAGTTAACGAATTACCTCTCCCAATTCTTAATTCTCAAACTCCGCATCTATGTCTTGATTATACAACTTCCGAATGTTGAAATAGATTTAACGGCACTTCTCAATAGCCTGAAATCCAGCAACGATGGGGCTTCTCTAAGTCTGAGCGGACTTCCGTCTGACTTCGTCACTGATTGCCTGTAGGACCAACTGAGCAAAAATGGATTCATTGAACTAAGCAAAGGGTCAGATTATGCGACTAAATCAAATCCCACAATCCAATTAAGCAATGAATTCCGAACCGCTGTGGACCAGATGTGGCGAAATGGTGGCGGGTCGCGGTACCAACGCGTACAAGTATTGATGGTGTATTGGGCTGAGGACGATCTGGGAGTAATCGATGAGATAGATATGCTTGGAGACGTATTTTGTGACTTACATCGATGCGAGGTGTCAGTTTATATCATACCCAGCTATCAACCTGACCGTGCGTTGAAGAGGAGGGCAATTCAATTCGTGGAAGACGCGCATCAGGACTGCCTTCTGATGTTTTACTATGCCGGGCACACGTTCCTCAACCCTGGCCGACCTAATGCACCTATTTAGACTGCGTAAGTAGAAATCCCTACAATCCATACAATATGACACGCATAGCTGACTCTTAAGCCAGCAATCGGAAGCGAGATTCTCCAACTCTGCCATCAAGTGGGATTTAGTCGCTACTGGAAGAGGTAGACTCCGATGTTTTGTTGCTCTACGATAGCTGTCACTCTGCAGATGCTGCGGTCACCATGGCTCGTTCCTCTCGAGGCGTTACCGAAATTATCGCGGCCTGTGGGTTTGAAGCGATCGCTGTTGAGGTTGAGGAACATTCATTCACAAAGGTGTTAGTTGATGTGCTGGCGATGCTGTCTCAAGGCCCCTCGTTCTCGGTCTCACAGCTGTACCATCGAGTACTAAGCCAATTGCTAAGATGGAAGCCACAGCCGATGAAAGATCACTAAGGGAAGTTTATCCGAAATCAATATGGCCGTCTTGTGCTAGAGCCTCAGAGAAGACGAACCCCGGTGCATTCTGTCTTAACTCATGATTGAAGTAGTAGAAATATCGTATCGGCTCCACTCCTGGCATCATCTATTCGCCCTAATGGACCACAAGATCCAACTCTGGGAGTTGCTCAGCACAACATTACTGTGGGAAAAGCACTCAGTGAAATTATGGACAAGGATCCCAAGATTTCAATAACCATTAAATTGGCAGGCCAAGGTCCCAATCCAAGTGACAAGCCCGAAATGAGTGCGTGGCTTGAATGGCTCAGAAATGCCCCGTCGGAGGCCAAAGAAGTGGAGATTAGGCCTTTGGGCAAGGGGATGAATGAGGACTTCAGCTCCGAATCAACTGACGAGAGCATAGCACTAGAACAAGATGCAATGAATGTTATGCGTCAATATTCGGAGTCTGAAGTCGACCAACCCCCACCATTGGTACGCACATTACCTAGGATCATTAAAAGTGCTCTTTACACTAAGCGTGAATGGATCAACATGACTTCTAGGCCTGGTGGCTCTATGGAAGTCATACCAATGGGGCTAGATACAGCTTCTGGAAACGATTCAAACCCATTACCATGGGAACCAGCACTCATGTCTTTACCCCGTGCGGCTGCCAGTGAGTACGGAGCTTCCCACCGACGAGGACCATGGTCACAAGGCGATGATTCTTATCTTAAGAAACTTGTTCCCACTCAGGGTGCTCTTAACTGGGCCCGTATTGCCCAACTCATTGGGTCCCGGTCTCCCAAGCAATGCCGAAAGAGATATCATCAAAATCTCAGTCCATTACTCAACTGTGAGCCAATAAGGCCCGAGGAGGGACTTGATATCGAACGCTTGGTCACCGTGATGGGTAAAAGATGGGCGGAAATTGCTCGGAAGCACCCTAGAAGGAGTGAAAGCGCAGTAAGAAGTTGGTAGAATGGTAGCACGAACAGACGCAGACGCCTGGTGCTAAGACGACCAAGTTCCCAATCACCTTTCCGGGATGCAAATCAGCCGTTAGCCTTTGTCGAGACTTCAAAATCAGATGGTATGTCAAAAAATGATGTGGAAATGATCCATATGTTAACAGAATTAGGAACTTTTGGCTTTCAATGACTGTAGGGACATACCAAACTTCAAAATTTCTCCGAGAAGGTCCCTGGTATTCAAAGGTATCATTAAAGCATCAAAACTCGTGAGAATCTCCTCTTTCGTACGTGGTGCTTGACCAAAAACATAATTGCCATGCGTTTCGGCTCTCCGGTGTTCTTTCTATCCTAGCTGCCTGCTGCAACAAGATTTCAACGTTCTCCCTGTGTGATTCTTTTTGTAGATGTCTTTCAAGGTTCCACAACGGAGGTGTGGCCCTTGTCCTTGCAGGGTACAAACAGGCATAGCAAACCATCTTGAGATTGCAACAGATGTCTGTAATTGCAACATGATGGCGTACGGGCCTGAACTGCAACGGACTAATCGTAGGATGATCGTTGCTGACCATCAAACCGTTATTATTCTCATTCGGATAGGTTTTGCGTACTTATTGAGCTGGCTTGGTACTCACCGGGGTAGCTCTGATGAAGTTCTAGGCCGTGGAGCAGCTTAAATAGTTTCCTCGTCCTCTGCACTTTCCGCGCACCCAACACTTTCACTCTCCTGGCTCGAAATAACATCAGTAAGTCTTGAAGAAGGGACTCTGCCTTGTCGAGCCGCTTCAGCTACTCTCATAGCATCGTGAATCAATCGAGTGCCTGTTCGTTCTCGCTGACCGCCGTCGTCATCATCCAGACTCCTTCTTCTCGGCGCCTGCTTGAGCCAGCATACATCGTGTTTTATGCTTCGGACGTGGCCAGAGAAGCAAGACGTTGGACAGGCAAGAAAAGGAGATCGAGCGAGATTAGAGATGGTGTCGCGTCCGTAGCTCGTACTCACGTGACAAAATAAAATATAGATGGGCAAGAAGTTTTCCCTTTTCGGTTATCAATCATATAGTTGCTGATGCAAGATTCTATCTCAATAACTCCTAACGCTTAGAATTTCATTTGACTAAGCTTTCGAACCTTTCCATCAAGCAGACCGCTTTTTAATAAGCAATAGAAACACATGTGTAACTCATCAGCTAAAATATATAATTATAAATTAACAAAGTCTATGAGTCTAAGTCTAAGCATTCCGCTGCCTTCCCTCACACCTTCATAGGTCCTATTAAATAATAAAATTAAAGTATTTTCCAGGCTAAGATACCAACTGAAAAACTTGCGCCTCAAAGACCAAGAAAACCCAACAAAGTCGACACAGCACCCGACAACGACGAAGTAGCAGCCTTCAAATCAGCCATCACACTTTCCACACCCTCGGCCCCATCACTTGTAACCGATGCCGCAAACGAAAGCAAAGGACTCGTGAAGACCTTAAGAGCAGAAGAGACAGCACTCAACTCTGTGCGAACCGCCTGCGTGACATCAGATCCCACTTCGCTGAGTGTCTTAGTGAAAGTCGTCTCTAAGTCAGAAGTCAAGGTTGTGACTGTCTTGAGGGAAGAGATAAGGGCAGTGACTTCTGCGGCCGTGAGGTTGGTTGTGAGGCTGCTGGTGGACGCGGTGATGGATTTTGCCGATGTTTGGAATTGGAAGGCGATGTTGGCGACGTTGTTTTTAATTAAGGTGTAGGTGTCGGCGGTGAGCTGGTTGGCGGAAGCGGTGACGGCATTTCCTGTGGAGAATTTATTTAGGGAATGTTTGGGGATATGGGAGGGTTCAACATACTGATGGTTGTCAGGTCACCAGAAACAACTGATGTGACTTCGCACACATCGGTTGCAAGAATTTCGAGGGCGGTTTCTTGCCTTGCTGAGATAGGGAGGGAGAGAACTTGAGCGCTGATACCGAGGATCGCGATGAAGGTTGTCGGGAGTTGCATGATTGTTGTGTAATGAGAGGTAGAGAATGTATGTGATTGGAAGAGACTATTTGGTAGGTGAGAGAGTGTGACTAAGAAGGTATAGATAGTAAAAGTGCACAGAAAGTCATGTATGGACGGTGATGAGCGCTGGGATGTTGATATGGGCTCTGCCATATACTTATACTACCACGCACCTCATAGACACTAGATAAGCAACAAGAAGGATATAAGATCGGATCCACGATGATCGAAGATCCAAACCTAGACTGGTAATTATTTCAAAGAAAGCGGATGAGACAATGAAACCAGTGCTCTCATGTGAACAGAACATGGCTAAGCCATGCTCAAAACGAAATCCGAGAGATTTACCAAAAGTCCGACCGTGGACCAGCACGGTACTTGGGGAACGATAATGCTGTTGCTAGCATGAATGTAGCCATGATTTTGTGCAAATTGCGTACTCTGAAAGTCTGATATGTTAGACTCGATTAGATGTAAGCTTTTCAAGACGCATAAGGCTTAAGATGAATGTTGATGTTGCGAAATTCAGGAGTCGGGGTAATCTGGTAAATTCCACCGACAAATTAAACAACAATAGCGCATGTTGTTTAATTCGGCTTGGTCAGTTACTGAAAGCTAAGAGAGACTCCGATCGAGCGTCCCCGGTGTTATTTTGAGACACGGAAAGGGACGGTCGGGGCTTTCAGGGTCTCCGATACATAAAATTGTAGATAAGCATGAACTAAGTAGATAAGATCAGCGTGAGTAATTTTGATAGGGTTTCCGGTGAAATTGTGAGGACGCTTCGCGGTCGGCGATAGCTCGCGATTCACATAATGAATTGATATCAAGCAAGTAATATGCATGAACTATGCATTTGTGCAAAACTTCTGCGTGAAAAAGGTTGGTAAATATCAAGGAACCACACCCTTTAAAGGGTTTGCTTTGCTGGGACCAACATCATATGCTTATTGACGGGCGTCAACGGTTCTTTACCCTTTAGAACGGCATCAATATTCCTCATAGCAAGCTCTTCAAATCCCATATGACTATCGTGCATCAGTCAATACGTACTGCGCTTAGAATGAACCAAGACTCACGTCTCTAATGTGCCGCCTGCATTGTGCGACGTGAGGGTGACCTGTCGCATACCGTTCAGTCTTGCATTGACCTTGGGCTCGAATCCGTGAACATCCAATCCAACACCAATCAATCTCCCTTCATCCACTGCATCTGCAACCGCCTCCTCGTCAACCAGACTTCCTCTGGCAATATTCACAAACCTGCTTCCCCACTTGAATTTACTCAATCTGTCTTTGTTGATGAGCTTCTTCCCATCAGGAGATGCAGGTGTAGCAAGAACCACACAGTCACTGATTGCTAGCATGTCGTCGATATTGGAGAAAAACTCTGCTTCGATCTCGCTTTCTTTGAGAGGTAGTTTGCGTAATACATCATAGTACTTGATCTTCATGCTAAACGCAAGATAGGCTTTACGGGCTATTTCGAACCCGATGTTTCCTAATCCAATGACGCCCAGGGTGTGTCCGCGTGGGTTGTGAGAGAGCGTGGCGGCATTCTCATGACAGTCCTTGAATTGCGCAGGGGAGGTGCGAGCAGAGGTTGTGCACCTAGTAATGTAAGAAGAGATCGGTATGAAAACTAAGAAAATTTGAAGAATGAGTCTGAGTACCAATTAAGATTTCGGAAAGTAGCCAGAATCAGGAAGATGGCAAAGTCCGCCACGGCTTCAGTGGACGCTGCAGCACTGGATATTATTAGCCTCATATGCTCCATGTTTAAGAGAAGCAGCAAACCTGTTGCAGTACACGACACCTATAGAATTAGCATGTCTATGCGTTCCTACTGGAGTAGCTCAGATGACATTCTTCTCTTACCTCGAGCTGCCAAAAGGTCAACGTCAGCCCAATCAAATCCAGCGCCGGCAGAGGCAAATATTTTGCAGGAAGGTGGTATCAAGGGCACAAGCTCCTTATCCCACCTTCCCATCTCCCCTCCCGTGTTCCAAAACGGTCTGAAAATGGCGGAGAACTCTCCCCATCTCCTTTCTTTTAGAGCTTTCAGAAATTCATCTCGTTGTCTTTCTTTCAGCGAGGGACGGATAACAGTAAAGTCTTTCGAGAATTCAGTAAAGAAATCAGTGTTCCACTTGACTGGGTCTCCTATGTGGAGCACAATCGGTTTGCTAGAGACTGCTGAAGCCGCCATTGCTAGATTCTAGAGAAGGATATAGGTATATAGTGACTAGGATGAGAAGAGAATATGAGAAAGAAGAGAAGACAATGTTCTTAATCTGTGCAGTTGTGGTCTGCTCAAGGAGGCGTTTGATGGCTGTTGTTAAGGCCCGATCATAAGCGGGGGCATTGTGATACGATCCACCGCATGCACATCCTGGTCACCGTTCTCAACTCAGCAGCTTCGGTGAAGGTATCTCGTACAATCGATGTATCACAACAAATCGACAAACTCGCAAGGTCGTCGATGTTGGTTACACAATATGCTCCGCGACGCACAACTTTGAGTCGGAGACCTGGAGAGCCGGGATCGGCGACCGACTCCAATGACGATGCAATGAGGGCAAAGCTCTCTGTCCGCCCCAAGGCATCTCCAACCTTTCACTCCCACATTGCGATTCATTCAATCACTTCAGTATGTCGGCGACGGAGACTGCACAAGCTGGAGTGCCTACTCTGCACCACTTAAACGTGAGTAGCCCAAGGTGCCTGCCAGTTTCCCTACTGACTCGTCTCAGAATTCACAATCCCAACGAATTCTTTGGCTCCTCGAGGAACTGGGTATCGAATATAAGGTATCCCACTATGCGCGAGATAAAGGTCATCGTGCGCCGCCCGAAATGAAAGAAGTTCAAGAACTAGGCAAGTCGCCAATCCTCGTCACAGGCGATGGGCGCGCCATCACCGAGTCCACTACGATCGCTACCTACCTCATCAAAACCTATGACACAGGGGGAAAACTTGCGAGTGAAGATTGGGTAAAGGATGATATGCTCACATCATTTGCGGGCGCGACGTTAGGACCTCTGGCAGCGGTCGAGCTGCTATTTGATCTAGCATCGAATCAAACGCCATGGCCGGCGGTCTACATCATGCGAGGAATCTGGAAGGTGGTGAAGAAACAATTCTCGGAGGCAGAGTTTAAAAAGGATTTGGCATATTTGGAGGGCGAGTTGGGCGAAAATGAGTGGTTCAATGGGAAGAATCTGGGCAAGTGTGATATCATACTCAGTTATCCAATTGATATGATGGCGCAGAGGAAATGGGTGGATTTTGAGAGTGAATATCCTAGGATTGCCGCGTGGCGGAAGAGGATAGAGGAAAGGGATGCGTGGAAAAGAGGGTTGGAAAAGGGCAATGGCTACTCGCTCTTGTTTGGGTCGTAGATGCTAGGTAGGTGATGGTACTATACAAACATTAATCGAGCCATGACCGTGTTTCAACGGAAATATCTCTACATGAACGATCGATCACTCGAACGGAATTTAGACTGATATAGATGCTAAGTAGCGTTCGATGAGTCTAGGTAGCAAGGGCATGGAATATCGCGAGTCAAGGTCGTTCTTTCCCTATATGCTTTCCGCGTCGCTGCAACGTTCTTCCCCAAAAACTGAGCACCTTACACATGTATCCTTTATTTTGAACGGCTAGTTGAAATTTCTTACCTGTGTGTTCTTGCGAAGGCGCACCTGGCATAACTTATCGAGCCATTCTATTCGCTATTCTTCGTGGCAACATACATATAAATTCAATTATGTCTGATAATGCGCCCAGCTCTGCATACATCAATTGCGAGGTTTCGACCGCAAGTACGTCTGAAAGTCGCTCTGCCGCGCCCTCCACCCGAGAAATCACGAGCGCGAGTACGAGTGAGAGAAGCTCAGCGCCCTCATGCACCAGAGAGAGCTCGACCGCGAGAACGACAGAAGGCAATCTAGGCAACACCACCTTGACATCCGATCAATTCGAGCAACTCATATGCCTCCTTACCAAGATCCATTGCCAACAATTACCCAATGATTTAGACGACGACCAACCTGGCGGAATGTATGTAGAATGGTTCAAATCACTCTCGGCCGCGGCAATTGGAATCTCGACGCTTGGTGGGGCTGTTTCATACACCGCAGTCTCATCATTCCTCCCAGATCCACCAGAGCAGCCCGACAATCTATCAGGCCAATTCAGTCGGGGGAAAATACGTCGTTTTCTTGTAGTAGGCTGGGCACTCTTCCTCTTTGCTCTCGGATTAGCCAGCTTCGGCGCGGTTTGTCTTAGTTTCCACAGAGAAGAGATTAAGGAGATCTTCGATGGCGAGAACCCCCTAGCGAAGATTGGAATTCTCACGGCGAGTCTGGTCTTGGAAGGGGTGCTCCTTGCGGCTATCATGATGCTTCATCTTTCACTTGTAAAGTATGATCCGGAGGTAGCATGGACATGTGTTGCATTCACAGCGGCTTTTGCTTTGATGGGGATCTGTCTTTGGCTGAGAAAGATCGCGTGGGTTTTCTTCTGGATTGAATATGTGAATACTTAAGGCTGACAATCTACAGCCAATGGAGGAAATCAAGTTGTGCGAAGAAATCAAAGGCAACAGTGTGATCGGTAGTCTAGTGCCAGGCACATTATGATGAAAGTATCAACAGTAACACGGATCATCCGGATATCACAATGTTTGAATCAATACACTTCTCACATGCTTCACTCTCCAAGTGTCCATCTGCTTAACTGTTTTCAGCTTTCGATATCCAGCATCGCCATGGATTTGCTTTTCGATTCTTTGCCCAGCCAAGCTCCCGTGTTTGACAGATATTGGATATCTCTCCCGGCTGAATCATGCTCCGGCTCTAATGTTTTCTTTCCTTTCCTTTTTTCGACTTTTCTTATTTTGAACCTCGGTAGATGGTTGTGCTAATGATACATCCACGAAGAAACAAGACCATTTGGCGTGTCGCATTATTTCAACCCCGGTCATCAGCTACATATTTGCTTTTTTGTGTGACAGATCCTCAATTCCCAGCAAGGGCTTTGAGACGTGCATCCTGTTTAAGCGAGCCCCTTAGAAGTTGCCGAACACGCCCCAACCATCAATTTGGGATGGCGCTCCTAGTTTATTCGTTTTCTGCGGTCAATGCTCAATAATGGCTTGCAGTAAGCTGCAGAAGCAAAAAGGCGGGGTCTTCCCGTCGCAACGTAAGATGATCCTTTGATCCTGGGAAAATGTTTTGACCATTTCTCGTCTTCTTGTACACACTCCTCAAAATCACTATGACGCTTGTCGAACGAATTATCGAGACTGATGACATACTTAACCGAGAAAAGCATTCTACGATGGTGGTTTCTACATCCGAAAACTTGGATGAGGCGGGAAATGCGGAAGTGGTGAAAATCTGCGGGCGGCCATCAATTCCAGGCCAGTACTCACCGCTCAACACCATCGGTGAGCTTCAAGATAGGTGCATCAATATTGATCGGAGCTCTACTTTGAAAGGGGTCATTGTTAAGAGGCCAGAGGTCAACCATCACTTCCAAGCTAGGGATCCTCAAGGCCAACACAGAAGAAAGACAGGGGGGATAGAGCTCATAGAGATGTCCACAGGGGAGCATCACCACGTACCTGGAGGCATACATGATCAACATAAATCAATCACCTTGATCAAAAAGCACAATCTCACCTTCCTCCGCAATCGCCATCCGCTAGCACCGGTGGTCAAGATTCCCATCGGAGCCCCGAATTCTCTGTCCGGGCTATCATTTGCATTCACTGGAAACGCGGAACCCCTCGACAGGATAGAGCTGGCGGCTCTAATTCGGTCATGTGACGGTGTCATTGTGCCATTGATACCAGCCCTCCACCAAGTTTCGATTGTCATTGTTGGGCGGAATCCTGTGAAAAAGACGCTTGACATGATCATGGAACACGGGATTAGGATGATCGATCAGGAGATCTTGTTTTGGATGATTGAAAGATCGCCTTTCACAGAGCATTAGAACATTGTTCAGAAGGGCGTGCTTGAACCGGCTGACTTTCACGTCAGAGGAGAATCTAGATGGGTCATGGACGTCAAGGGATTTTTAAAATTGTAGGAAATATTTGGATTGCAAAGAGCGTCAGTTGGTGATTTCTGTGAAGTTTTAGCTTTCCGTTGCGATTTAAAGCGTCAAATTTAGAAAGAAATGGGGTGTTGTACGTTTATCAGAGTAGTACACCAGGATATAATAGACAAAGTGAGCGTCATAATCACTTTTACGCTGGTTCCAATTCCGAGAGAGATGAAATTGAGACAGGAAGAGTTCACAGGTCATAACTTTTTTATTCTCATATGAAAGGGTTTCCATTCCCTTCAACGCCCTAGACGAGTGTCCAAACCTCCTCAACCCCTCGGGCAGCAATGAAGTATACCTGATCTATTACTTGTCTGTACTGTTGCTTGCCTCTGCCGCCCACTTTACATAATCCGCCGATTTCGCGTTCTCCAAATCAAGGTCAAAAGACCCATATCCAGTGTTGTGAAATTTCAACGTAGCATTGACTGCAGACTCTGGCGTCGTAACCGCATTTGCACTAAGTGACCATCCAAGTGTGATGGATGAAGCGTTCGCAGCGAATGAGAGTGAGTCTCCGGTGATGCATCTTGCGCAAAGATAGGTGTAGGACAGATGCGTTGAGTTGACGAAAGTACCATTTGCGATTGGGGTCATTGAGAGGGTTGCGTTGGGAGCGTATGCTGCGCTGTAGGCAACGGGCGCTGTGTGGGAACTGCTGAAGTATCAACAGTGAAAGGCATAGGTTGGGGTGCGAAATTACGTTGCGTATCTGAAAGATGCAACTACATCGTCTCCGTTTGGCCATGCAACGATGAGCAAGCTGCTCGTCATTTTGCCAGTTAGTGTGAGACCTCCATAGCCCGTGCCGGTCGTGGGAATTATCTGAATGCACATCAATACTAAATGTTTGTTTCTTGACAAAGAACTCACCAGCTGTCCGATGAAGTCTGTGGTTGGTGTTTCTGGCAATGCAATGCCGAAGCTGTATCCCTTGGGGTCGACATAGTTTTCAAAAGTGATACCAGTGTTTGGATCGATAAAAGTGGCTGAAACTCCAATGGCTAGGCCAAGCAAACTGAGAGACAATCTCATCATGATATATTCTCAAAGATCTTCAGTCAATTATACTCTTTTCTCTTTGAAATCCTGATTTCAAAAAATGTTCAGGGGGGTAAGAATTCTAGATCTAGAGTCTCACGCTTAATATGTACTTTTGATGGGCCTCTCAAGATCCCTATCTCAATCTCAGATAATAATTCCGAAAAACGCAATCACTATCGATTGATGCATCAAAAATTTCCCATATTTATAAACCCTATCTTGGTAAGGACCTTAATCTCCGGCCCGAATCTGTTGCTGAGGGCAATATTTTAGCCCAGTAGGATCTAAGTGCGAGTATATCTGTAAATGAATGGCCATCTGGAAGAACACGGATAGGACAAGATCCTTATCATTGAATAGGGGTAAGTTTATTTCGATTTAGAGTGGGTCGATTTAGCCTCTGGCGACCCCCGCGGAGTCCATTGTCAAATCTATTTTAGATTGCTTCATAGTGCGGAAGAGTTGTGCTACGGGAAAATCAAATACGCCATAATGATAATTAAGGATCTTATCTTTTGCTCCATAATTGGGGGTCGTCTCTCGACATGGCCAGGTGAGGGAGCCCGTGATATGGGCCGTGACAGGCGCTACTGAAAGATATATATTCACAAGCTAGAGTACTCTTAGATAGGCATGCATAGTAAGGCTCCCTTTAATAGACACGACTCACGAAGCTGACCTCTCTTCTCCAGGGTTCTGGGTTGAGGGGTAATATTCCACGTGACGGCGGGACCCCCTAGTAAGTTTGGTCACCTTTTGATGACTGAAAGTACGCTCTGCTCTCTGGGCCATAAGTATGATCATAAAGTTACCAATAGGGAAAGTTATACAAATTTATCATCCAGAATCGGGCCGGTATATTGGTGTTTCCTTTCCACCGCTCGGCGCCGTTTCCATTTCAGGACTCAGAGATGAAATCGGAGAGATAATCAACGCCTTTCTCACTCATTGGGACATTTATCATCACCCCTTACTCAAGAGATGAACGCTGACTTTCTAAGCTTTGAGTCCCCGTAAAAGCGTCTATACTGCCACGTGCGAGAAAGCCAGAAACTGGAACTGGACCGGAATAGCTTGTAAGCTCAGAGACTACGTCTCCTAATATTGACATTCACGCCGTCGGAATTGGTAAATAGACTTTAATGGAAATCCAAAACCAAAGAGATCCTGGCTCGGGCGAAATAGAGTCCATTTCGCCGAATTTTGGTCTGACAGTGTTTGAAAGGTGTCCGATAGCTGCGCAGTTCTCCAGATACCGAAAATACTGGTCGTATTGGGAAGAAGAGGTTCAGTATAAGTATTAATGGCGTTGCCCCAGATATGCAGGCCAAAACCTAGGGTTTCACAGAATTCTGCTGAATCATTACTGGGACGGTCACCATGACAGACGTTGTGGAAGCTCTCTATTGATCACTCCGAAAAAGCACCAGACAACCTGCACACGGCAGTGAGTGACTTTCAATATGACCATGCAATTGACAACGCGGGGAACTTCCTTCCGATGGGACTTTAGTGTCTGCACCAACATACTCGCTCTAATTACCTGTTTCTTCGCTTCAACATAGATGATGGTCGTCCCTAGTAGAAGCATTAGATTCATTGTCCAAGTCTTCCCTTCAGGAGCAAGCCTCAATATAGATCGCTGCTGCAGTCACGACCCCTGACTGTGTCCTACAATCATTCATCGGAGACCTGTCTGACCATCTTGGCTGCAAAGGATTGCTTCTCGGAGGTATAGTATTCGGTCTGATAGGATCTCTAGTCACAAGCAGAGCTAAGAGCATCGAGATGGCCATTGGTGGACAGGTACTCAGTGGTGTGGGTTTGACTTTCAGTTACATGGCTATACCCTTAACATCAGGGCTCGTTCCAAAGAAAGAACGACCGAAGGTCCAAACAACTATTGGGATAGCTGCCAGTATCGCTAATTGTGTCGGCTTTATCATTGCAGGAGCCTTTATCAAGAACAAAGTAGGAGGAACTCAGGGTGGATGGCGGGGAGCGTTTAACCTCGGGGCCGGCTTTTTCGCCCTGTCGTTCTTGGCAATACTTGTTTTCTATCATCATGCGCATCTCACTCCGGAGGATACACTCAAATCCAGTACATGGGGATTGGAGATAAGGGGAGGGAAGGCTAAGAAAGATGTATTGTATGAAACTCCAATTTCAGACGTGCGGAAAGTTGAAGTCATCCCTGAAATTAGACTGGGGGCCTTCCAATCTATGATTGCTTCTTGGTGTGTGTGGAATAGGCTCGGTATTCCGTTGGTCGGCCGTTTATAATCACCATCGTAATATCTCAAGTAATGATGATTAGTTCTCAGTTTCAATAGAAGACGGTATGATGTTATCCGTCTTCACAAGGATGCTTTGATCCAATGACATATTTAGAATTCTTGAAAATGTAGTTTTATTCATTTTGAACGGGAAGACTATTTCTTGAATTTCAGCAGCTCAGTAGTATGCGGAAGGCCTGGGAAGTTTTGGTTCATATGAAAAAGGCTTGCTCAAGGCTCTGATAATTTCACACTTGACAAAATGGGTTTCGAGAGAAGAAATTTGGGGGGGATGCAAACTGTGTCAGATATTTCTCACACGAAAGAGCTGCCAACATTACGCCCCTTATCACGTGTGATTGCTTTTCTCTAAGCAACTATCAACCTGCGGCATACCAGAATCCCATCTCGAAGCCAATAGATGCCACCATCTGTCCTTACCGCCATCAAATATTTCCTTCTCGGGTGACCTTCCCCGCAAAACCTCCATACGCTCAATTTGGGGGAGCTTGGGTACTGGAGAGCCCGTCCCAATCCCATGACCTCGACGTCCTTTCTAAGGGAACTTCACTGAGTACTTCCGGTTTCATGTAATGCCGTCTTCTCCTTCCTAAATAGTGACTAATCTGTAGTACGTCAAAACACTAGCCAACTTCGGCTCCAATCCTCTACCTAAATCTTTAGTGCCGTGTTAGAGTCTACATTATGTAGACTTCGTCCCCACAAAGTCTTCGTAAGATGGAAAACCCGAAAAAGAAAACTTAGTTGAATTTATAAAATTTGCTTGCCCTACTGTAAATCGAAGTCAGTATTCAGCTTGCTCACCACAATGGATCTCTCCCAACCCCCTCCCTCCCCCCCACCCCTCTAACCCCGAGCTCGGTGCCATCCTAGCAAAAATACCACCTAGCCAATTTACCCGCAAGGCATTTCCAAAGCTCGAGAGTTTCTTGACCAAATAATTTCCTCCAGACTGGTCACCCACTCGGAGTGCATAATCCCCGGATCTCGTGGCGATATCACACTCTCAATTTTCCATCCTAAGAATCCCAAGACTACGGGACTAAAACCCGGGGCATACTGGATCCATGGTAATGGGGACTAGTTTCCTAGGTATTAAGGATAGTGTCTGTGTTTGGATTGAAGAACATGATGCTGTGTGTAAGATATAGCAGCTGGATATCGCCTTGCGCCAGAGAATCCGGACCCAGGGCCCGTGGAAGATGCCTATGCGGGTTTAGTTTGGATGAATGAGAGTTCTGGGAGTGTTTGCTTGGAGATTGAAGAAGTGGTTACAGTGTCTCGATTTATGCAGCGCCTGCTCAGGCCACGGATCTTTCTGGAGTCCCTCCTGTATTCATCGAGGTTGGTTCTGTGGAGGTCTTTCGGGATGAGAATGTAGCCTATGCCTCTAATGTTTGGGCTTCTGGTGTTCAATGCGAGCTCCATGTGTGGGCGGGAGCTTTTCATGCATCAGATATGATGTGCCAAAATGCAGAATTATCAGTGGCCTCGAAAGCTGCAAGGTCGAACTGGGTTCGTCGATCATTTGTTGCGCAATCAACACTTTCTCCAGAGGTTTTCCACGATGTCTTAGTTTAGGAGCTCAACCAAATCATCCTTTGGAGGCAGGCTAGCTATTTGCCAAGCTTGTGTATGTCGTGTGACAGCTGATCATCTTCGTCGTCCATGTAGCCTGTCAAATTTAGCGAATCAGATAGGGGAGACCTTAATATAAATACGACGGAGGAGCATTTCTCCGATCTTACTTTTTTCATGGTTCCAAGAATCTTCATCACATAGAGACATATAAAGTTGATAATCACTCCGCTTCAGACACCTACTTAAAAGGAAGATTCAATTTCCTTAGAGACAAGCGGTTCGATTTCTTTACGAGCGCTCGAGCAGGGGCTACACCACTGTGGTCTATTCCAAGTGACTGAAAAGAGATGGCACAATTGCCAAAAGAGGGGATAACGTTAAAAGGAGGTTGTTACTGCTCCACAGTCCGGTACACAATAATTGTACCCCCTCTCTCCAAACGGCCAGTCCTTCTTCCTTCGGAAAAGAATCAAGGAAACGGAGATCTTAAACCACCCCTCATAGGCTTCGACCACTGCAATGATTGCCGTAGAGCAGCCGGATCGGTCCTCCCAATTTGGTTCATCTGTCCTCAATCATGGATTGGGTGGACGATACCCATATCAAAAGAGCCTTTTCCTGTCCCAACTAGTTCCATCGATGGTACCGAAGCCGAGCATAGAATTCAAGGTGGACAAAGAATTAGCATTAGTACAGAGGAATTCATCCAGAGACCACCAGAGCTGGAAGGTTTTGTGACGCACTACAATTCATCACCGGACACCTGGCGAACGTTCTGTACAAGGTGCGGAACGAATTTGTCTTATGTGTGCTTGGCCAAAAGGGGCAGTGGGGCGATTCCGATGCTAGATGTTGTACTTGGGAGTTTGGATAAGGAAAGCTTGGAGACGCCGGGTGTGAGGCCGGATAGACACTTTTATTGGAGGTATGGAGTTGAGTGGGTTCAGAATCTTGTTGCTGAGGGTGATGGTTCGATTAGGGGTGAGCCTTTGCCTAGACATCCTGAGAGTAGTAGGCGCGAATGTGTGTAGGTAGAACCGTCTCATGGCATACTATGCTGGTTTCTTTGCGAGGAGGTTGTAGTACCATGTTATATTGCACGCATGATATCAGAAATCAGATTTTCTGACTAGAGCAATGGGGTGAGCACGTTCTAGTATAACCTCAAGAATTGTGAATCTCAATTCACATTAATCCATTAATCATGATGACGTGATATACATACATTTGAATTTTGGGTATCCTTCACATGCGACCCTGTACCCCAGCGCCAAATAAGACCCGTCCCTCGCTCCCTACAAAAATGCGTCTAGAGTTAAACAAATGCACCCCTTGTGATCGTTACTGCACTGGATGACTTTCCTCGCTGAGCCCTGAAGGCTTCCCGTTTCCCTCTCCAGTCTCCACCGCCTTGAGAATCCACAATCATTTCAACTATCCGAGCTTTCCATCATCCTTCTTGCCAGTCCCGTGCAGGTATTTCGCCCTGCAAGGAGTGATTGTGGAATCAAGCTGCTGCCAAAGAATCAATGGAAATCTCGTGTCAACTTCCCCTTGATATCCGAGATCAGGTTGTCTATCTCGTTCGACGACCCAGGAACTTCTTCCTCGGACACCGTAAGCTCCGCTGGTGGCTTTTGAATTTGATTAGTCTCGCCGTCGAGTTCGTGGTGGGAGGCCTGAGACATAGTTGAATGTACGACCGTAGGAGTGGGCGGAATGACATCGCCCTTTGAAATAATAAGCACATTAGTCAAATTCTTTTGCAGAAGTAGTAATACTCGGTACACTTACATCAAATCTCATAGGTATCTTCTTGACATACCCAATAGCTTTCGTAGAATCAGCCCACGCCAGAATAATCGCTTCTTCATCTGACAAAGACATGAACGCCATGGCGAAGGATTCCGATTTCGCAGTGAGCTCTTTGGACGTCGCAATCCTCCGAATGTCCATCGGATTTGCATTGAGAGCAGATATTTGGTATAAATGTCCCTTTTCGTTGACCATTGCAAGCTCTTTACCGGTCGGTGAGAAAGCTGCACACTGTATTCTGCTACCCAGTCTTCCCTGTCGACTAGAGAGATCCGTCTTTATTTCACTTCTGTGTCCATCTTCCGGTTGGACTAGTATTGGAATTCCAGATTGAGTCCAGGTTGTAATGCACACCAAGTTTTCGTCATTCGCTGGTCCGGACCGAAAAATTGCAGAAGATACCCCATTATCCTCCGATTCATGTAGTGGAACGCGGTACCGGCACGTGGAGAGTTCCTGAAAGCTGAGAAATGGAAATCGCCACGCGTAGACCTGAATGGTACCACTCTTTGGACTTCTCGTTTCGGCAAGTAGGACGAGCCCGTCATTGGAGAAAGATAAGTTATCTACAGGAGGGCAGTCCTTGCACTCATCGTGGTGGGCATGAAGACGGTCTTCTCGAGCTTGCTCCGAGTTTGTGGTTTTGAAGAAACGCACCAGCGAGTTCTCAAACCCTACTACAACATAATTCTCCTTTGGACAGATAGCTATGCTTTTGCACCACGGCGAGGAAGACATTCGGTAGTCAACGACAGGCGTCGAAGGGTGGACAATATTCACGATCCGAAGCTGCAGAAATGGTGTTAGTGGGAGAGAAAATTTTGCGAGTAACAAAACACTCACAGTTAATTTCTGATCTCTGGTTCCAATGATGTATGCTAAATGAACCTTAGTGATGGCAGCCAAGACACACGTGCTCTCGGTTGAAACTGCTCTTATAATGGAAGGAGGTGATGTTCCAACATCCAGAATATGAATTGATGGTTGCGTCCAAAACAGCGCATGGGTTGAGTTTTGGGACAAATAAACGTTGATGTTCTTCCCATGCTTTCCTCGTGAAGATGATTTTGACGATCCCATCAGACTCTTCAAGGGAATTTCTTCTAATCTTTGAGATTCTAGTGTTGTCGATGACAAAGAACTACTATCTCCAGAAGGCTTATAGGATTCCTTTTTGGATCTTGTTAATTTAGACCTCCAACTTGGCTTTCCCTCCGAAGGCTTGGGTAATATTGGCACAGTTCTACTTCTGACAATAGGGAGCGGATCAAACGAGATGTTTGATGTAGATTGTTCAATCCGGGACTGGGAGGGATACACCTGACGAGTTCCAATAAACTCTGGAGAGAAAGGCGTTTCCATGATAGTATTAGTCGCGCTTGGGGGCTCCATGTTTCGTTGAGAGTCAGCATGCGTAGCTCCGTCGCTGGAGGTCAAATTGTCTGAAGCAGAGAATTCAGTTCGAGGAGTGTCCAGACGATGACGGAAACCAGGGGAATGAGGGGTGAAAAGGGATTGAGAAAGTGACCGGGAGCGATCTTCAGAACTTGAACCGGGAAATACGGAGCGAGTGTGTTGGGGAGAAATTGGTTCCATTTCCTGAGACCTATGCCCAGACCCACTCAGAATATTACCATAGCCGGGAGAGAATAAGATACCACTCTCGACCTTTGGCGGCGCTAATAAAAACTTTGTTGGTAGATGGCGTTCCACGTTGATCGTATCTGCACTGGACTCGAGCGGTTTCAAGAGTTCCCATGTGTGTCTGGCCAGAGATATCTCGCGCATCATGGTGATAATCTCTCCACAATGAAGGCACTTAGAATTCGGCGGTAGTTTGATTTCTGCCCCTTCAGCAGGATCTTGCTAGAACGTTTTGTCAGTGACGGCCCTTGAGAATCGAATTTAAATCCCAGAAATTAGGTCATTTTTGTGCAATTATTTGGCCTGCAGAATCTGGAGATTGGTGCTGAGGACGTACCGGAAATTTCAAATGCTCCAAATAGCGTAGCTGAGAATCTCCAGCTAGATGGCATTTCCCGCAGTTAATCACATAAAGTCTTGGACGGGCCGTCCTCAACTGGCCGCTTGGGTCGTCAAGCAGAGCAATATTTCTGGTGATTTCGGACACCCCATGCATCATTTCTCTATCACTGACACGATGGATTACCTGCCTATCACACAGCCGAACACAAAGGGCATCCATTGCATCCATTTCATTTTCATCTCGTTGAGAATCTGTTGATTTTCTCCGCACGAGGGTTGGTGTATCAGGGAGTATTACTCGGAAGGTCTCACTGAACGTAGACACAAGCTCGATTTTGGAGAGGTGCGAAGGCATTCGCAGATTATCGAGTGCATGCAGGACAGCATTTCGAGTCCTCGCGGAAGAGGATTGAAGTCGAACATCCCGCGTCTCTCTATTCACGGTATATTGGACAGAGGCCCCAACCACGAATAAGGAAACATCTCGAAGCGCAAGAAATTGTGAGAGCCAATCTCCAGAAAATCCATCCTGCGGCACAATGGTAGAGACATGCTGTGAAGAGAGACATTCGGGGAGGGGGTACTAAAGAATTCGAAAGCAATTAGTATTCGTCTAGTAAGTCATTGCTAGCAAGGGCTGGTGAATATTTACCAGTTCGGACGCCAAGTTTGGTAGCTCATACCTTAGCCTAGGTGGCAGTTGCAGAGCATTGGGTTCCGTACGCAGCGCATCTGTAATTTCTTTACAAACCAGCAGCAAAAATGATTTCGGTCCAGGATAACTGTCGTATATTCGCTCTAAGGACCTATGAATCCGTGCAAAGCGTTCTCGGCGATCTTTTGCGCGCTGATTCGCGGGGGCTTTGGGGTGGAGCGTGAGAAGTCTCAAGGCGGATAACAAGAACTCGGCGAGGTATTTGTCACGTAGCGATTGCGCATCCCAGAGACTTTCTCTTCCTTCTGAAACAATTTGTAGGACAAATTCCACGGATCTGAGCGTTACTTCCCAACTGGCAAGGAATCCAAGATACCATCCGACCTGCAGATTTTCAGATGGCAGCGTCCACCTCTGAATTAAAAAGATCGAGTTAAGCTGCGCGAGAAGCGTTACCACCAAGTGCTGATACGTTTCTTTGTCGCTTTCGGCATAGATCTTCTCCAGTGAGAAATGGCCTAGGAGCTCTGTTATGATGTCGTCCACGTCGGTGCGAAGGGAGAGAAGTCTCCAAACATTTCCCAAGCTCATGAAGAGTGACGACGAGGCTGGCGCCGCCATAGTGAGGGGTTCACTTTGGACGTTGTCCGCCACGAGGGCCGGATCCAAAAACCTTTGCACCCGTTATTGAAAACCAGGCCGTTGATCGCAAGTTGTATGAAAGATGATTCGTGGGTCCAAGGGCATATCAATTTGGAGGGCCTATTCTGTCGCAAAGGCTGGCCGCGACCGACTAGCGATTGTGACAAGGTACCTTTCGCCTATCGCACAGTGTATCGAAACGTTTAACCAGAAAACGCTGATTGGGAAGGTAACTCAGCCGCGTGTGGCATTTGCTAGCCCCAGACCGTTGAAAGCCCGCTGAACTTCAGGTGGAGATTGGCTGATTCGGGCTTTTCTGGCTTTTCTGGCTTCCCACTGGCACCAGCGGGGCTACTGCCCGGCCCCTGATCAATATATTAGCGTGGTACATCAGAACTTTCAGCAAAGTTTCGGCAAATCAGAGGTACAAACTAAAGCAGCCAAGGGTAGACTGCTAGGGATTGTAGCAGGGAAGATGGACAGCGCCGTCCAGCTTATCTTTCTATGCGGTTAGCAGCTCCGTCCTGTCATGAACAAGCTTAAAGCCTCGGATCTGCTTCGCTACATGGCTCTTGGTACTCTGAAAGGATACTTTTCGGTACTTGAACGTACTTTGGTACTTGCTAGTTAGTCCTAGGGGAACTTTCAAGCAACTAGTGAGCAAATAATATGCCCTCATCCGTTGTCCAATATTCAGGATTTGGGCGGCAATTGTTTTAAGGGTATTGGGATCGACCTGATTCTCACGTTCCTAGTTAACGAAATGATCTGTATCAGGGGCCCTAGCAGAGCTGAATGCAGCGTTCCACAGTGCCAAGCCACTAGAAAATGATCCGAACTCGAGGCCTGATAAGAAGCTATTACGAATTCAACTGCCTTGGAGCTCTTCTTCGCCATACGGAAGGGCAAGAGTAGCTGAAATGGCTGCTTTACGTGCATAGGGTAGCAGTCGTCTATCTCGAAGTATTCTTTGAACCCTGGAAGAACCCGTCAGGCGGGTAGATTTTACCCCGCGACTGACTGCAGGGATGCTACCATGTGCGTTGGTCTGTGTAACTTTTCACAAGGATTAGGTCCTATTCTCGATTTTGTGCATCAAGGCTGTGCCGCCCATATCTAACTGATATTTCCCCTAAGTTTCGTCCTCCTTTTTTGTGGAGAAACACCCACTACGCTGGCAAAACTCTTCTCTTCCATGGACCACGAAAAACCCGAAGCAGTGTCGACTCACATCTATGAGTTTGGCGGTGAGATGAGTCGGTCTACCGACTATTCGGATTTCCAACATGGACGAAGTCCGTCCATCATCGACATCGATGAGCCCGAGCAGCTTGAGGAACGTCGGGAACGCCGAGGGGAGAACGTATGGTAAGAACCTAATTGGTTGTCAGCACTTTAATTCGCTTCTCACATTGTATTAGGAGGGTCTTGAATGAACGTCAAATTAATGTGAGTATACGATCTCTGAAAGTATTGTGCAAAATGACTGACGTAGCGATAGATGATAGCATTTTCTGGGTGAGCCTCAAACCCGTTTCTTCAGCCAGTCGAGGACTAACGAAGTGTTCGTCACTAGCACAATCGGAAATGGTATTTCTACCTAAAAGAGGACAATTGAGAGGGACTAAAATATTTCAGGACTTTTTCTCGGCAGTGGCAGAACTCTAGCTCGCGCTGGGCCTGGAGGCGCAGTGATGTGTTACATCTTGATGGGCACCGTTATGTCAGCGGTCATCTCTTGCTTGGGCGAAATGACAGCACTGATGCCTGTGAATGCCCCGGTGATGGAGTTCCCTCGGCGCTTTCTAGATCGTGGTGTGGGGTTCGCAGTCGGTTGGATGTATTGGTAAGGAATCCACAACAGTCATCTCGGACCTCTGAAACTTCATTCTGACACTTTTTAAAGGTTTGCTTATGTCATTATTGCAGCCGATGAGCTTGTAGCAGTCGCAAACGCAGTCAGGTTCAATTACGCCGATGGCACGACATTTCTATCCTGGAAAGTTGGGCAGAATGTTGATCCAGTGGTGTGGATTTCACTATTCCTGCTACTCGTGGTCATCATCAATATGTTTCCTGTGAAGGTTGGATTCTCTTTGATTCAATCAACGTTATGGTCTCTGACATACCGATGTAGTATTTTGGAGAGTTCGAATATGTATTCGGGTGCTTCAAACTCATATTCATTTCAATGCTCATTGTAATGATGTTGATATTGGCAACCATGAAACGTGAGTACCTGTCTCAAACTCTATTATACGCGGCACTGACAACTATTGATTCTAGCACGCGCCAATGCTTATTATGACAAACCCATTGGAACAAAATGTAAGCTTTCAGAACAACTAGGACGCTGATTTGAAACTGATCATTGCTCCATCAACAGACTGGAATGCTCCTTATTCGTTTTTTAACCACGTCTTTGCGGTCACAGATGAAGAAGGGAATTTCCAAAGAGATATTAAAGGAGCAATGGGCTCATTTGTGGGCGTTTGGTGAGTTTAAAATACAGCTTTCTGACCATACCCCTTACTAATGCGAGCTTCAAGGACGGGTATTATAAATGTCATATTTTCTTACGTCGGCATGGACATCGTTGCCGCCACTGCTGCAGAAAGTCGAGCTCTTGCGAACTCCGAGAGTATGAAGATGGCTGCGCGCAAGATTAATTTGCGCATCGTGATTTTATATACCTTAGCGATGCTGACAGCGTCTTTCGTCGTGCCGACAGACCACCCATTCATCAACGGCGGTGGAGAATCTGTTGGAGCAAACTCAGTTTTCATTATCGCCGTCGTTGAAGCGGGGATTCCCTCGGCCGCTCATTTCTTCAATGCTGTGTTCACCTTCTCGGCATTTACCTGCGCGGTTAATTCGACCTATGTTGCATCTAGAGTGCTGTATACGCTGGCATTACAGGGCCAGACGGGACCAGATTTCATCACTAGACGATTGAGACGGTGTCATAACGGGGTTCCCATACGAGCGGTTCTTGCCACCTGTTCCTTGATGCTGATCGGATATATGGGACGAACTGGAGCTCCCGGAGAAGTATGTCAAGTCTCAAAAGTTTCCTAGAAGCTCTGAAAATACTAATCAGAGGACAGAGATTGAATGAACTTGCATCAAATTGCACTGTATCCTGCTTGATTGTGTATATCATCATTTGCGCAACGTATTTGTGCTTCTTTCGAACGTATGCCGTATTCATTCCTTTCTCATGATTTCAACCTGCTAATGATACACGGCAACTAGACTCGAATATGTCAAGCTCTATGGCAATACATCCGAGGCACAAGCCGCGAGTTACGATCGTAACCATTCTCGATATCCCTACAAATCTCACGGCCAATGGCTCAAAGCAGCGTATGGAATGTCTGCCTGCATCATATTGGTTTTATTCAATGGTATAAAGCCATTCTTGGAGAAACCTTTCGGAACACGAGAATTCATCGCACAATACATAAGCGTGAGTCTCGTTCACTTCTTTTCGGCGGTCATGATTGACAAGTATGCAGGTACCCGTCTTCATTTTACTCATTATAGGCTACAAACTCCGTAAGCACGGATTCAACATTTCAAAATGGGGGCCAGAACGATCGAACGATTTACGAAATACAGTTCAAGTTGCGAGTGAGACTCGCAAGGGAAGATTAGAGTTCCCAAATGATGGATTAACGAAAGAGAACACCATCACGTTTGTGAATTGGATTTGGGTCTGGATGAAATAAGGAGGGTTCTATATCTGGTCATTTCTTGGGTCTGCTTTCTGGGAGGTGGGTTGTTTTGTCGGGCATGTAAATAATGATACCATAACGAGCTCATTGGCTGGGAAAATATACACCTTGTTCTTACTTCAGCCCATACGGGCAGGTAGCATTCACGCCCCCAACACCCCCCATTAGCAGTGTGAACTGGTATCTGCAACAGAAGTGGTCTGAGAATAGACGTGCCGAACCCTCGCCGCCGATATCATCTTCCTGAGGAAGTAAATTCTTACCTCGTCCCTGCTCCAAATAGCTCTAAGCTAGAGAGCGCCTTATCATCAGAGCTCAACTAGCGAGGCAGACACTTTCTTTCTGCGGGGTCGGGGGAGAGTTCATGTCCGGCCAATAGTCCGCGATGGCGTTGAGGGCTTATGACCAGGATACTACCTTCAAGCCCCCACCGTCTTGGTCACCCCATGCTTCCCGTCCACTGATCTAAAAATATCAAACCACCATCAACCAGGATCCAGCGTTCATTCCAACCGAAGATAAGCTTCCTAGTCGGACATATCCCATGCATGACGGGCAAACCATAGCAAATCAGGGCACCCTTTTCCTACTCTTGTTTATTCCAAAGACCTTTTGGGCAATATGGCGCATATTCAATATGCTTACTTCTATATTAGAGAACGGGATATTAATATAGGAGGGAGGGATTTCAGCGTCCACCACAATCGCAAGATGTCTCCGTTTTGGGTGATGGCAGTGCCTATTATTACCCCGCACTGCCCCCACCATCTTGGCCCGACGAAACCCCCAAATCCGCCATCGCTCAGCAGTCGTTAGTGGGCGCAATGGCGTTATCGCACTGGTTTGGGCTGTGCGGGTAGGGCTTAGGGTGTGTGTTCAAGCGTTCACGGATGCTAAGTTTACTGACACTAAATTTGAAGATCTCCACCAAATGTTTATTGGGGTCCGAGACATTGCGGCGAGGATTTATGTTATCTTGTTTCATCTTTGCCCTCTTTAGTAGGTATCATTAGGGCCTGTTTGGTTGCGGCTAGGTGGCAGTATCGTGGCGATTCCATAACTGCCTGGTGAACTGCGAGTGTTCCTAAACAGTGCTGGTACTGAGCCACCAATTAACATAGCAAAGAAAAAATTTGGGGGGTTTTTTTTTAATTTAATTTATGGCACCATAGTCTTAGTACTATTCCTCCAGCTTAGAGGAACCAGTGTGAGACCTTTTTGTTTTTGTGGGTTTTTTATGTAAATGATTTACAGTCCTGTCAATTCAGCCATGGAACCTATAGTATGGAGTAGGTATGTAGGTTTATTGATTTTCTCTACATTGGCTCAAATTAATGGCCGTAAAGATGTCTCAGGAATGCTACCAGTGTGATAAAACAGGCCCTTAATATCCCGTGGAGGCCATTGTCAGCGTGTTATCACGTTAGAAGATTGCTGGAGATTCTTTTCAACGAGAGCTTGATTATGACAACAAGACATTATGTATTGAAATAAAATCATTCAGATGAAACATTTATCATGAAAAATAGTATGAAATATCATCAGACCGGGAGAGGGAAGGGACAACCTATTTCTCTCGGTAAGTGCTTGAAGGTGTAAGATTTGACCTCATTCCTATCACTATCAAGTCCGATCAACAAGAGGAGTATATTTTATAATCTGGCTATTCCATACCCTCGTGGTCCTTAAATCACTGAATACGCAGAATGGCATTCGATTCCGGGCGCCCTAGAGACTTTATCAAGGTGCGGAACTATGACGATAAGTTTGGGTTAGAAGCGCAAAATCTTCAAGACTGTTATATTGAGCTTCACAATGTAGTCGACCTGAAACCGGACTCGCAGCGCATCCCTATATACCAGTTTAGGACTGTAGACTTCATGCAGAGAACCCGCGCTATGGGCCGCGTCAGGGCTACTGTCATGCATTTTCCAGAATCTGGGGTTTCAAAGTTGGTCCCAATGGCTGGACGACGAAACCTTCCAAAACTATGCTGATGACATACAATATGACACGAATGGGAAAGGAAACTTCAAAACATGCCCATCGCCTATGATACTGGATCAATGGATCAATATCATTCGAAGGATGATAGAAAAATGGGGTTCAGGACTATACTTTCCGTTTCAGAATCGTCCAAAAAGCAAATCCTACACTACCACTTTGGAGGAATCCTGCGGGCTCAGCTTGGCAGCGACTGCTTCAACGTCTGCTAGCGAATTGAACAATCGTGTCGAGTTTTTGACAAAAACTACGTATGGCAGCAAGACCAGAGAGTAATTCATAATATTGCACGGGGAACAGTACGTCTTCT
>Ga0182030_10003005_pt1 | contig 35957 bp, 35 predicted proteins | sample 812S3MmetaG_FD_121299 | JGI IMG/M metagenome (GOLD analysis project Ga0182030, IMG submission 121299) | Permafrost microbial communities from Stordalen Mire, Sweden - 812S3M metaG (Illumina Assembly) | ecosystem: Environmental > Terrestrial > Soil > Wetlands > Permafrost | place: Sweden...
GTTTGCCGACAGCTTCCTTCAGATTCGTGGTCGCCCACGACACCCTTGCTCTTGGCTAAGGCTCCCTACTGTAAAGCGCCTTCGGGACTCGCACCCTAGAGCTGATACACATGCATGGCGCACGATGAAAAGGACGTGCCCTACTGGCCCGTCCAAAGCACCTGGACCTATAAAGAGATCTGGGGCCATCCGACAGGACGCTGGATCTGGCTCATGCGGAATCTCTATGGCCCCTCGCTCGTCGAAGGCCCGGCCGCCGCGACCGTCATATGTAAAGAGGTCGTCACCGGCCAGGAGTTTACTGCAGAACCTGACCCCGTCACCGGCCAATTCAGGATCATGCTGCCCGAAGGAAAGTATAGTGTCCGGTCAGCCGCAGCACCTTCGGCCGTCTCCCCCGCCGCCACTTCACCCGCCCTGACGCGAACCTTCCTGCCCGGCGAAACCTATCACCTCGATCTCCGCCCCGGAAAAAGCATCGACGTCGAAGTCACGTCCACGACCAGCAAAGGCCGGGTAATGATTAAGGTCGCTGTCAGCGGATCAGGCGCCCACCATCTCAGCATCCGCACTGATAACCTTGCGCTGTCCGGTGCCCGGAAGGAATTGACGATCCTGCCGGGCCACAAAACATCTATCGAATGGCAGGCAACGATAGTATCGAAAGATGAGCCCTGGGTGGCGGTCGTCATCCCTGATGATGACTTCTCACAACGCCGGGAATTGAATTCTTTTTAGTCCCGGTTTTGCCATACTATAAAACCCGCGTCCCGTTCAAAACCATCAGCTCTTCGGGGAATTGAACAGAGCATAAAACGCCTTCTCATGGCTTGTTCCCAAAGGGATCTCTTCCTCGCCTATAAATATCATCTTATTGCGGATCGAACTGATTTTTCCGATCGCAACGATGTAAGACCGGTGAACCCGGACAAATTCATTGTCGGGCAGCTTTTCCTGCAAGGCCTTCATCGTCATCCGGACAACAATGGGGCTTTGATTCCGAATATGTACTTTCAAATAATTATCGAGCCCCTCGATGAAAAGAATATCGGGCATCGCGATCCTGATCAGGCTGTAATCTACCCTGAGTATCAGGTACTGCTGCCGCTCGTTCTGTTGGAATCGCTGGACAGCCTCCGCCTTTTCAATAGCCTGCTGAAACCTGGCAAAAGTATAAGGCTTCAACAGGTAGTCAACCGCATTCAGACTATAACTTTCCACCGCGTATTCCGTATAGGAAGTCGTGAAGATCACCATGGACTGCTGGGGAATCCGCTTCGCCAAATCCAGCCCGCTGATAGAGGGCATATTGATGTCCAGGAAGATCAGGTCCGCCGAAAATTGCTCCAGGTACTCCAACGCTCTGGAAGTACTAGTGAACACTTTCATCAACTCGACCTTTTCCGTCCGCCGGCAATAGTTCTCCAATATCTCCAGTGCCGGCGGCTCATCATCGACCGCTATTGCTTTGATCATATCAGATGTATGGATAAAAAAATCTTATAATAATCCTTCTCATCGATTATCTCCAATCCATGCTCCATAAAATATAGCTTTTCAAGGCGGCTTCTTGTATTGGCCAGCCCGATCCCGGTAGATAGATCCACGCTGGATATCAGCACCTTCGTATTGAAAACCGATAAGTACAGCATGTCCTCATCGATATCGATGGCAATCGTTATCTTAGACTCCATTTCCGGATTAATGCCATATTTGAAAGCATTTTCCACGAACGTGATCAGGATCAGCGGAGCGATTTCCAGGTTCCCGGGATTGCCGTTAATGCTCAGGCTGACCGCCGCCGTCTCCCGCAGCCGGGCCTTTTGCAGCTCTACATAGTTGGTCAGGTAATCCAGCTCTTTCCGCAGGGAGATCCGGTCTCCATGCGCTTCCTTGATCATATACCGCATCAATCCGGCCAGGTTGATGACCGCATCGGCAGTCTTTTCATCGCCCTTTACCGCCAGAGCATAGATGCTGTTCAAAGTATTGAATAGAAAATGTGGATTGATCTGGCTCTTTAAAGAGCTGAGCTCCGCATTTATTTTTTCTTTCTGTAGCAGGTATAGCCTGCCCCTCACTCTCAGGAGGATAGAAAACAGGATGACGGCTATATACAAATAAATGGAATGACTGACCTGCAGCCAAAAGGAATTTGCCAACGATATGGGCCCACGATCCACCGGTCCACGATCCATCGGCCCCCGGTCCATCGGCCCCCGGTCCATCGGCCTCCGGTCCCCGCCGCCGCCATACCCCGGCCCCTTGCCCGCAAAACCCGAATCCATTGGCCGATCCATCGGCCCATCCATCGGCCCCCGGTCCCCACCCTGATCGCGCGGCCCCGGCTGAACCGGCTCTTGAAATCGCATTTCGGGAGGCGGCCGATTCCCCCCAGGGCGAATATCACCGGTCAGTAAAATCGGGATCAGGCATATGCACAACAGACAGAAAAGGATACAGGCCCCGTAGGCCAGATACTTCCTGTTGAAATACAAGTGAGGGATAAAAAAGTCGTAATTAATAAAGAAAAACAACAGGATGACCGCATTGGTGATCACATCCCGGATCACAGGCAAGGTAAAAAGAAAGGCAGGCTCATCCGGCGGACGGGTGGACACGATCAGCGGCAGAGCCAGGAAAAACAGGCAGCCGACAATAATATAGAATATATTTTTCCGCCCTTTATTCATCTGATGGATCCATGCCATGCATGATTTGAGCCTGAAGGTACCACTATCGTTTAAACCACAAATCGGTTAATGTGGCGAAACGGTCATTTGCTGGGGTGAACCGGCTATGATAAAAGCAACCCGGAGGGATAGGATACGAGTATAGTATCAAAACCTAAAACCTTTCAATGGCGGTTGTTTTTCGCCCTCTTCTCCTGCGTCGCTTCCTGCCAGCCGGTAAAAAAGTCCCCGGTCTGCTGATGTTGATATTGGCCCTCACTTTATCCAACAAAACCTTTGCCATGCACGTCAAAGGCGGCTATATCCAATATACATACAATGGCGCCGGCTCCTCCAGCGGCACCTCCAGCTACACCATCACCGTCACGGTTTTTTTCAGCTGCACAGCCCAGGGCCCCCGAGCCTCGGTTTATCTCGGTATATTCAACGCCTCTACGGACGCCCTCGTCGCCAGCCAGGATATCTCCACGACTACCTCCGCGACCGTGACCAAGACAACCTACAGCCCATGCATGAGCGATCCGCCCAGCATTTGCTATGAGATCTATACTTACGTCTATACCGTCGACCTGGCCAACATTTCTGCCGGTTATATCCTCGCCATCCAGGACGCTTACCGCACCGACGGGATCATCAACATTTCCAATTCCGGCAGCGACGGCATCACCATCAATGCCACCATTCCCGGCACGATCAACGGTACAGACTATCACGAGAACAATAGCCCCAATTTCATCTTCAAAGACACCGCGATCATCTGCTACAACGGTTCCTTTACCTATCCTTTCAGTGCTACCGACCCCGACGGAGATTCTCTTTCTTATGCCTTCGGTGACGGTCTCAACGTTTCCAGCGCCAGCGCCAACACTTCCTCCGCCGTCCCTTCAAGCCCCCCATATACTTCGTTGACTTATCTGACAGGATACAGTGGAGCGGCCCCCCTCGGCAGCGGAGTCACCATCAATGCGGTTACCGGCCTGATCTCCGGAACGGCGCCCGCTACCACCGGTGAATACGTGGTGGCCGTATATGTCAGTGAATGGCGGAAAGGAGTCAAGATCAACACCACCAAGAAAGAGCTGCAGGTATATGTCTACAGCTGCAGCCTCGCCGCCGCGACCCTCAATAGCTCCTATGTCAATTGCGGTAACTACACATTCACTTTTGAAAATGAGACGACCGCCTCCAATATCACTTCCTATTACTGGACATTCGGAAATGGCGCCACCTCCACCTCGGCAGATCCGACCTATACCTATACCGATACCGGCACCTATACGCTGACGCTGACAGTCAGCAATTCCACCGGTTGTACGGATACCACTTCATCACTCGTTAAAGTATACCCGGGATTTACCCCGAATTTCACGTATACAGGTAATTGCTATTTGTCCCCCTTCCGGTTCACCGACGCCACTATCGCCAAATACGGTTCCGTGAACAGCTGGAACTGGGCTTTTGGAGATGCTTCCACCTCCACTGCCCAAGACCCCAGCCATACGTACTCTTCTGCCGGTACAGAGACAGTCCAGTTGATCGTAGGCAGCAATAAGGGATGCCTCGACACCGTCAGCAAGAGCGTGACGGTATATGGGACACCGGATTTTACGCTTCCCACGACAGATACGCTGATATGCAGCATCGACAGCCTTCCGCTGCTCGTCAATGGCGTCGGAACGGGTTTGACCTATAGCTGGTCCCCCAACTACAATATCCTCGATGCCAATACCGATTCAGCCATAGTATGGCCCAAAGACACGACTGTATATACTGTCACCGTGAAACAGAACGGATGCTCGGCCACAGCCTCCGAAACCGTAAACGTCCTGGATTATATCACAGTAACCTTACCCGCCGATACCACAATCTGTAAAACGGATAGTATAAAAATGGACCCGGTCAGCTATGCCCTTCGATATGCCTGGACCCCCGGCTCCTCGCTCAGCGACTCAACGACAAAATACCCGGAGGCGGCCCCGGACACGAATACGACTTACTATTTAACGGCTAACCTGGGAAAATGCCAGGCCAAGTCCTCCGAATATGTAAAAGTAGTGGCCTATCCGCAAGTGACCGTAACAGGAGATACGACCATCTGTTACGGCAGTTCCGCACAATTAAAAGGGACGATTGTCGCTGCCTACTACACATGGACACCCGACAGCAGTCTTTTGAATGCCGGCGCCCTGCAGCCTGTTGCCGATCCTCTGCAAACCACATGGTATGTCCTGACCGTGAGTGATACGCTCGGATGCCCCAAAAAGGTTTCTGATTCGGCACTGGTGGCAGTCATCCCCCCGGTAGTGGTATTTGCCGGCAATGACACTTCGGTCGTTGTCGGCGAACCACTCCAATTGAATGCCGTCAGCACAGACAGCGCCCTCGTCACCTGGTCATGGACACCAGACACCTGGCTGAATAATGCAGCCATCGATGACCCTATCGCCACGATCACTTCCGCCATTGACTCGATCACCTATGTCGCCACCGCCACCACAGCTCAGGGTTGCTACGGCGCCGCCAAACTGACGGTCACCGTCTATTCGACCCTGCCGGACATCTTCATGCCCAATGCTTTTACACCCAACGGGGACGGCCGCAACGATATCTTTCGACCTATCCTCGTCGGCATCAGCAGCCTGGATTACTTCAGGATCTTTAACCGATGGGGACAGATGGTCTATGCCACCACCCAGAATGGCCAGGGATGGGACGGCACTCTCGGCGGAAGGCCGCAGGAAACGGGAACATTTGTGTATATGGTACAAGGAAAAGACTACACCGGTAAGATCCACTTTAAGAAGGGAACGTTCATCCTTATCCGCTAAGCCCGCGCGACGGCCGCCGCCTCCGCCGGGCTCGCCCGAAGCGGCCCGCGGGCGGGCCGCAGCCCCCGGCCCCAACCCCTCAATGCCTGTGCACAAACACCGGAGTAATCACATACCCCGGCGGTGCAAACAACGGGTTCTTTAAAAAGGTCGTATCCGTCAACGTGTTCAAAAAGGCCGTTAATTGCCCGATCTCGAAATTCGATAATGGAAGACGGTGCTGCAGGATCGAATCCGTCAGCGGCGTGACGATCATATTCTTCCGATAATGCTCGAAGACATTCAACAAGCTGAAAAACCGGCCATCATGACCATACGGGTGGGTGATGGCCACATTTCGTAAAGACGGTACCTTGAACTTCAATGAATCCCGCCGGTCCCCGCTGATCCTCATCCGCCCGTAATCATTCAGGGTATTGTCCAGCGGCATGCCGGTATTGCGATAGGACAGGTCGGTGAACAAAGGCTCCCGATGGCAACTGCTGCATTTCTGCTGAAAAATGCCATAACCCAGCCGCTCAGGCAAAAGGAAGGAATCTTTTCCCTGCATCACCCTGTCATACTTACTATCCGCGCTCACCAGCATTACCAGAAACTGGCTCAACGCCTTACCCATCCGTTGGGTGTTGATCGCCGTATCCCCAAAGGCCTCCCTGAACATCCGCACATACGCCGTATCCCGCTGCAGCCTGTGGAGTACCTCCCCAATAGTCTCCCCCATCTCGTTCACCGCCGTCAAGGGCGCCAGCGGCTGAAGGTCCAGGTGATTGATGCCGCCATCCCACATAAACTCCTTTTGCCAGGCCAGGTTCTCGAGGGCCGGCGCATTCCTGGTCGTCAGCGTGTTGTCGATACCATGGCTCAACGGATGCTCATAGGTTGCAAAAGCGCCGAACTGCTGGTGACAACTGGCACATGAAATCGTCGAATCCTTACTCAGCCCCGTTTCATAGAACAGTTTTCTGCCCAGCAAAAATCCCTCCTTCGTCAAAGGGTTCTTTTTAAAATCGTATCGCGGCGGCGGCCAGCCCGCAGGAACCGGCAGCTTCATCGGCAGAGGCCTCCCCCCGGCACCCATATAGACCGGCTTCCCCGCCACAGGCTTCCTCCCGGCTTCCACCCAGGCCAGCCCCATCACGAGGGCCATCAAAAGACATCCTATCGTCAGGAAAGATCTCAACGCGTCGAAAACATGGTAGAATAATTATCCGCTATCCGCATCGCCAGCGCCCCCGGCTCATGACATACCGGCGACCAGGCCAGGTGTACGGGCGCCTTCCCGTCAAACCATTTCAATACGTCTGCAGTAATACAAATCGCCTTCCCGCTTCCAACATCCAAATTCACCGTCCTCAACGCATTCGAAGGATCCTTATAACCGCCGATATCCCAGGTGAACCTATGCGCCGGCGAATGGGCCGAGTCGCTCTCACCTTCCAGCCGCGCATAGACGTAACCCGTATTCCAGGTCCAGAACATCCCCAGCATCGGATCCAGATCGCCTCCTTGCACCCCACCCGTATTCGCCAGGCTGTCCACCCCCAAGACAAACCTGATCGCCCGGATATCGGTAAGGTCAGTCGACAGATACAGCACCAGGCTGGACGAATCGCTCTCGTCTACCAGGTGCGCTTCTTTCAACAACAACTCCTCCTCTCGCCCTTCTCCCACCCCCTCCTCGCGCCCGCTTACGCTATCGCCGTCGCGCCCTCCTCCCTCACCGGTGACGCGGATAGCCGAAACATAGTATTTGAATTGCTGCACGGAAAAAGACTCGCCGAAAGAATTGTAATATATTTCCCCCGATAGCTGCAGCGGCCGGTTACCTGCACAGTTCCGAAACCGGATCATCAGGGGATGACGGACAGCCGGCCTCAATCCAAGCACCAGCATCAGTCCGGAAACACAAAGGACACATCGGAATGGGCGCATCATTTTGTAAAGATAAGCCTATTTTTCACCGCTTGGTCCCATGGAAACCCATCACAGTTTAACGAAACTTAATGTTTTATTAGTACCCGGTGAGCTAACCCTCAACAGGTAATAGCCGGATGGGAGATTGGACGTGCTGAGTTGCAGGACCGAATTGGTTGAATAGGGAGCCTGGTCGATCAGCACTTTTCCGGAGATATCCAATACCTGCATCCGTTGAATGAGGATCTGACCATTATTGACCAACGTAACCTGGTTGACAACCGGATTGTTTTGCAGATGAATCCCGGTCGCTTTTCCGATGGAAATCTCCAGTATTGACGACCATGATTGTTGTCCGTCTTTGTCCACCTCCATGATCCGGTAAAAATCATTCCCGTTAGACGGGTTCGGATCGTTGAAGCTATATGACGTGATGCCTGCGGTATCGCTGCTGTCCTGATTGGGTAATTCACCGATGCTGGAGAAATCGGTACCGTTTGTTGAACGCTCGATATCAAAATAATTGTTATTGACCGAATGGTCTGTTGCCCATTGCAGGTTCACCGTACTGCCTTCAGCCTGGCCGGTGAAGGATACCCAGTCGAGAGGCAGCGGTGTGGCGTTGTAATAGTTATAAAGGTTAGTTACCTGCGTGGGTGTCAGAGCACTGGCATAGGCAATGACGTCATCGAGGCTGCCTGTAAATACGCCTGTGGCCACACAGTTGTTCCTTCCCAGCCCGATGATGGTAGGCGCCACACGGGGGGCAGTGCTGGTGCCTGTTGTAGTAGCAACCTGGCTGCCATCGACATACAAGGTGATGACGCCGGCCGCCGCACTCCGGGTGGCCGTCACAAAGTGCCAGATACCGTTGTTGTAGGTGGAAAGAGGAGAGATGATCGTGATGTCAGGATTGCCGAGGCCCATCGCTACACTGCCGCCGTTGATCAATGCCGTTCCCCAATCGCTGGTGGCCCCGCAGACTTCCGCGTCGATCAGGGCGGCGCCGCTATACCAATTGGCGCTGGTGGGTGCGACCATGGTTGTCTTAAACCAATAGCCGATGCTAAAGTCATTGGCGAGTGCAGTCACCAGCCCCGTCGGAAACGTGCCGGTCGAAGTGTTCGCGACGAAGGCTGTCGCACTATTGGTACTACCAAAGCGGTTGACGTCAAAAGATGTCCCGGTAAGGGTGCCGTTATACCCATTGCCGCTGATATCGACGGCAGAATTGTTCAACGGATACAGGGCGACGCTGCCGGGCGGCAATTGGGCCAGGAGTAACAGAGGGTCAATAGAAAGATATAGCAGAAGCAGTAATTGGTTACGCATATCAAATGATTTAGATAATGTTGTCCGGCTTGACGATCCGGTCAGCCACCATTCAGGCTAGGAAAAGTGTCATATGAAGAGAAAGAGGAAGAGGAGGTCTATACCCAAATATACAATTTTTAACTTATCTTGGACAACTTGCTTCCGTGGAAATCCATCATACAAATACAAAAAAACAGCGGCACGCCCGTGTATTTGCAGATTGCCAATTCCATGAGCCGGCTTACGAATTGGTGAAGGCCTATCGCAGCGTCCTCTCAAAGAAAGTCAACCTTCGCTACACCTCCTATGTGGATACAGCCGGAGTGGAAAGATTCAGGAAGATCCTGTCTGATTACCTCAACAACAGTCGCGGCCTCAGGACGACCTTTGAGAATATCATGGTGACCCGCGGCGGCACCATGGGGCTTTACCTCATCGTAGCCGCCTTATTTAAAAAAGGAGACGCCATCATCGTCGGCGATACCAATTACTATTACGCCGACCGGACATTCATGCAGGCCGGTATGCAATTGATCAGGGTCAGCGTCGATGATCATGGCATCGATGTGGAAGCCATCGAGAAGATCAGCCGGCGCAAAAAGATCCATGCGGTGTTCATCACTCCCCATCATCATTTCCCGACCACTGTCACCCTCTCCGCTGCCCGGCGAATGAGGCTCCTCTCCCTGGCCGGCTCCGCCGGTTTTGTCATCATCGAGGATGATTATGATTATGACTTCCACTACCAGAGCTCGCCCATCCTGCCCCTCATCAGCGCCGACAACATGGGAATGGTAGTCTATATCGGCACGCTGAGCAAGACTATCTCTCCGGCTATCCGTACAGGTTATGTCGTCGCTCCCCTCAACCTTATCGCCGAACTGGCCAGGCTCAGACAGCTGATAGATACGCAAGGCGACCCCTTAATGGAACTGGCCCTGGCAGACATGTTCCAGGACGGAACCATTAAAAGGACGTTGAAGAAGGCACTCCAGGAATACCGTCGCCGAAGGGACTTCGTCTGCTCGGCGCTTTCCCGGCTGCTCTCGGACAAGATCGATTTCAAAATTCCGGACGGCGGCCTTTCCATCTGGGCCAAATTTCACCCTTCCATTCCCCTGCCGCCGCTCGCGCAACAACTAAAAGAAAAAGGCATCATCCTCTCCAACGGTTTGATCCATAATACCACCAACGTTACCCTCAACGCAACCCGCATGGGCTTCGGCTGGATGACGGAAAAAGAATCGGAAAAGGCTATCGACATCCTCAGCGCCACCATCCGCTCTCATGCATAATATACCCCCTGCTCGATGTCACCCTGCTCCTGCATCAATGATCACCTCCCCGCAAATACTCCCCGCGAAATTTTTAGTTGACTTTGTCAACTATATTTTTTATTTTTGCTCCATGGCAAACCACCAACTGACGTCGATCCGGAATATCCGGGCCTTTAACCGCTACTATACCGACCTCATCGGCCTTCTCGACAAACACCTGCTGAACAGCACTTATTCGCTGGCCGAAGCCCGCATCCTCTACGAAGTACACGCCGCGGGAAGCATACAGGCCTCTCACATCATGCAGGTCATGCACATCGACAGGGGCTATCTCAGCCGCCTCCTTCAACAGTTGGAAAAACGCAAATTGATCGCCAGGCATCCATCCCCGCAGGACGCCCGGGCTTTCATGATCACGCTGACGGATAAAGGAACCCGGGAGTTCCAACAATTGAACAAGGCCTCGGACGACCAGATCAGCCAGTTAATCACCCCATTGTCTGAACCCCTCCGGCACGAATTGGTCGCACATATGCAGGCTATTATGGATATTCTTAAAAACAAATAATATGACAACCGGCATCCATCTCGACGACATCACCTGCAGAAATGAATTGCGACCCGGCGACCTGGGTTATATCGCCTATCTCCACGGCCAGATCTATGCAAAGGAATGCGGCTATGGCTTGGGCTTCGAAGCCTATGTGTTGCAAGGTTTGCAGGAATTCGCTCACCAATATGATCCCGACAGGGATAAGGTCTGGATCTGCGAGCACGACAACAACATCGTCGGCCTCCTGCACGGCACGGCTTTCGCCTCATCGAGGAAAAAATCTCAGCCGCATTTGACAAACAATTGATAGAAAGAAAGTACGAACTGGAGATCGATACGAATTAAAAATAGAGTAGTATCTTTAAATCATGCAATTACCCGTCTTACAATCGCAGTTCTTGCTGAACCCGGCCATTACCTATTTGAATTTCGGCTCCTTTGGCGCCTGCCCCAAACCCATATTCGACGATTATCAGCACTGGCAACGCGAACTCGAATTCGAACCCGTTCAATTCATTACCGTCAACGGATTGAATTACCTGCAACAATCGCGGCAGGCGCTCTCGGCCTACGTCCACTGCGACGCCGACGACGTCGTCTACACAACGAACCCTTCCTACGGCATCAACATCATCGCCAAAAGCTTTCCCTTGTCTCCCGGTGATGAGATCCTCTCGACCAACCTGGAATATGGCGCCTGCGATCGGACGTGGAGCTACTACTGCAAAAAAGCCGGCGCAAAATACGTCCGCCAGCCGATCACCCTCCCCGTTACCAGCCGCGAAGCTTTCGTCGAAGACTTTTTCAAAGGCCTCAGCCCTTATACACGGGCCGTTTTTATCAGCCATATCACCAGCGCCACCGCACTTGTATTACCCGTCAAGGAGATCTGCGACCTCGCTAAGCAAAAAGGACTCATCACCATCGTCGACGGGGCTCATGCCCCCGGCCATGTCCCCGTGGACCTCTCCGACCTTCGGGCAGATATATACGCGGGGGCTCCCCATAAATGGATGATGACCCCGAAAGGCTGCTCCTTCCTGTATATCAAAAAGGAACTCCAGCCGATGTTCGATCCCTTACTGATAAGTTGGGGCTATGAAAGCGTAGCTCCCTCTCATTCCCGGTTCCTCGACTATCACCAGGGACAAGGCACCCGCGACTTCTCCGCCTTCCTGACAGTACCGGCGGCTATCACCTTCCTCAAAGAACATCAGTGGGAAACCGTTGCCAAAGCCTGCCGCAGCTTGGGTCAGCAGAATGCCATGCGGTTTTGTAATTTGATGGAGGCAGAACCGATATCCCCCATCAGCGACGAATTTCTCGGGCAGATGTTCAGTATCCCCATCCGTACCCCACAGCCCGAAAAACTCCAGCGTCATTTATTCGACCACTACTCAATCGAAGTGCCGGTAACCAGGCAGGATAACCGGAATTTTATTCGCTATTCCATCAACGCCTTTAATAGCCAGGAAGATTTGGATAAACTCCACGGAGCCTTGCAGGAGATTATGGCGGATACCGCCCTGCTGGAATCCGGCCGAAAGGTCGCCCGGTAGCGCGATCCCCTCATAGCCTCATCAGCCGCTCCGCATTACCATGCGCAATCCGCTGTCTGTCTGCATCGCTCACCGGCAGCCCATCTATAAATGCACGCGCCTCCTTCATGGAGGCATAAGGATGATCGGCAGAGAACATGATCCGGTCGACCCCGACCTCTAGTAACAGATTTAAGAAAGTTTGAGTATAATTGAACCCGCTGAAAGTATAGTGGATATTCTCCCGCAGGTAGGAGCCGAACGGACGGGCCAGCTTCGTTATCTCCGGCCTCAGTACATGATCCAGCCTTTGCGCCATAAAAGGCAGCGTCTCACCCATATGGCCGATGATCAGTTGCAGCTTAGGATAACGGTCGAAAACCCCACCAACGATCATCCGGATAATATGTACCGCCGTTTCTACATGCCAGCCCCACGCCGCCATGCCCAGCATATTGGTGACTATCGGACTGAACCCGCCATAATAGACCTCCGCTATAGGTTGAGGTGGCCGGGTCGGATGAAGATAGACCGGCACCTGCAGTGCTTCGGCACACTCCAGTACCGGCCAGAAAAATTTGTCGTCCAGGTAACGGCCGCGCTGATGCCCATTAATGACCGCGCCTTTAAAGCCGTAATCGCGCACCGTCCGCTCCAACTCCGCCACAGCCGCTGAGGGTCTTCCTGTCGGCAGCGCAGCAAAGCCGCCCAGCCGCTGAGGATACCGGCGTACCGCATCGCCGAGGAAATCATTCGCCTCTCTGGCCAGGGCTACTGCTGCATCGGGCTCCAGCTGCTCTACACCGGGTGCTGTCAGGGATAAGACCTGCACATCGATACCGGCGGCATCCATCTCCCCAATTCTCTTGTTACCCGCATCACACAGCTGGTCAATCAAATCCTGGCCACGGGGGCCCATCGCCCTAACCTCCTCTCGCATAGCCTTGCCAGGGCCCTCCATAAAGGCAGGGCTCGCAAAATGCTCCTCTAATGTAATGGTTCTCATTTTATTGGTATAGATTGCAAAAACACGGCCATATGTAATGCCTCGTGCGTAACAGCCTAATGCGTATCATATGATCTGACCAGGTTGAAATGATAAGTGGAGCCATTATTACCATTGTCAGTTTTGGCCATTTGATACAATACGACCCGGGTGCCCCCGGTGGGCTTGTCCTTGTCATCTCCGGGTTTATAGATGGGAAATTTTTGCAGGAGATTGCCTTCCATCAGGATGAACTGGTCATGTCCCTTATAACCCGTATTGATCTTTCCATCCATCATGGCGTCCGGCAATACGCAGCCGGTAATAGATTTGTTCGCCTCCGACAAAAAGACGTACACTGTTCCAAATGTGGCAGCGGAATCAGTGTAGATATACAGCACCAGGTCAGGATATCCATCATTGTTAAGATCATCGATCTCCGCCTTCAACAGCCTGCCTCTCAGGGGAAAATTGACCTCTCTGGCGCTGCCGTCGAACCCGATCGGCCTGACCGTCAGCTGATTGACATCCACGTTCTTATTCTTGCACTCCACTCTGTAACCCACCTTGCCGATCTTCAGCGTGGAATCTATTTTGGTAAAGGAAACCTGGGCATGGGTCGCGGCGCCGCAGAGCAAACCCGCGAATAAGAGTATCAAGGGATGTTTCATGCCCTAAAGATAGAAAATGTGAGGAAACCGCCCATTCCCTTCATAAAATACTCTTCACCTTCAGTGACAACTGCGCTACCTCCCCTTCATTCCGGCGCACCAGCACCTTGACCCTGGGTCCGATGGTACGCAATAACCCCTGGTAGATCTGCACATCCTGCCTGGAATCCCCATTGATCTCCAGGATAACATCCCCTTCCCGGAAACCCGCCTTCTCGGCAGGCGAATCTCTCATCACATCGGTGACGACGATCTTGCCCCCGATCAGTCCGATCGAAACGCCGCTGTAGCTGTAGTCGAAGGGTTGATTGAAATTGCTATTTGGAAGGAGATAGATCTCGGACCGGGCGTAATTCACAATAAGATTAAATCTCCGCAGGAGATCGTTCCCGATCAGCCCGCCCAGTTGCGGATAGCCGGTGATATCGTTGTTGTCGTTAAAAATGTAAGTCGGTATATGCTTGAACCTGAACGGACCGATATAAAAGTTCTTCAACGTAGTCAGCTGAAATTCTGTCTTGCCGCCCAGGCCGGCGCCCTCCGCCAGCACGGGCTTCTTCTTCTTGGGGGCAAAGACGGCGCTGTCAGCCGTAAAATGAGAAGAAAAGAGGAGGCACAGACCGGCTCCGGTATCGAAAAAGAACCTGGAATTGATATCCCGTGCATCGTTCAGCTGACCTTCCATCATAGGCAGGCCGAACACCCGCGGCTTCAGCAGGAATCCCCCGCCCGGATACCGCACGCGCCCTGCCGTATAAACATCCATCTTCAGGCTGTCATAGTCGATCTTCACCAGGTAACGGGAAAAAAAAGCGTACCCGACAATGCCATCGATTGGTTCCCCATAAATACTGCTCAGGAGATCATAGTTGTTCACCTGCATCGTCAGGCTATCGATATGGATCTGCCCTATCCGCAGCTGCACATCGTCCAGCAGGCGCTGCTGACGAATGCCCGCAATGCCGCGGATCATATCCCGGCTCAGCCTGGGGACCAGCTTAAAACGCTGGGCCGTGGTGGAATCCAGGGATAACCCTCCGCAGCCGGTGTCGAAAATAAAGCTTAGGGAGTCCGGAAAATCGCTGATCTGTACTTTGCCAATGATGATCCCGCCGATCAGCACTCTAAACCGGATGGTGGTCAGATGACGGTCCGCAGGTATACCGTCCCAATCCTGGGCTGCCGCCGGCCGGGTCTGCCAGAAAAGAAGAAAGAGAAGAATAGTGAGAAAATGGCGCATCGTTAGGTGATCAGATTATATTAAATTGTCATAAAATTCAGTGAAAGGCAAGGAAAAAACGACTCATCCCTTGTACACGTTGGTACAAGTTGGTACAAATCCAGGGCAGCAGACGAAGAAGGCTAAATTTACAGGACTTTAATGCTTTAGCTGTTATGCATACCGATGACAGCCTGATCCGGCAGGTAAAAAAAATGTTCGAGGAAAAAACCGGTTGGGGTAATTGCGAGGACTGGACCAACCAGGACTTTTTGCAGCTCAGCGAGCTTATCAGAGAACAGACCGGGATCACGATCAGTCATGTGACGTTAAAGCGTGTTTGGGGCAAAGTAAAATACGACAGCCTCCCCAACACCCATACCCTGAATACCCTGGCCCAATTCCTGGGGTTTGACAACTGGCGCGATCTCGCCGCAAAAAATCCCTCCGCCCCCGAAATCCCTGCCGCCAAAATCCCCACCGTTCACACCCGGTCATTCGCCGACGCCCAGCCCACAACCCCCGCAGAAACCTCCGCGGAAACCACCCCGAACCGCAGAAGAACATGGCTCTCCGCCATCCCCCTCCTCGTCATCCTGCTCGTTCTCCTGTTCCTGCATGGCCAGCAACCCGCCCCGCAAGCCAGCGACTACAAATTCAGCAGCAAAAAGGTCGTTTCAACCGGCTTGCCCAACTCGGTCGTCTTCGACTACGACGCCTCCCGCTCGCCGGACGACTCCGTCGTCATCCAGCAATCCTGGGATACCACCCGCCAGGTAAAAGTCTCGAAGAACGACCACCAGTATACTTCCGTCTACTATTATCCCGAATATTACCACGCTACCCTCCAGGTGCACGGCAGAGTAGTCAAGACGCATAGCCTGCTGATCAAATCCGACGGCTGGCTGCCGCTCGTCGAACAGGACCCCGTACCAGTCTATTTCAAAAAGGAAGAAGCCATCCACGACGGCCGGCTCAGCCTGTCCTTCGATCAGATCCGTGAAAAAAATATTCCCCTGCAGCCGTCGGCGCCTACTGTGCTATTCGCCAATGTGGGGGATTTCGGTGAGATCTATACCGACCATTTCGTTTTTGAGACTTCCCTCAAGAATGAGTATGCCGAAGGCTCGGCAGCCTGCCAGTTCACCCGCATCTACCTGCTTTGCGAAGGCTCCGCTATCTGGGTGCCACTATGTGCAAAAGGCTGCATCTCAAACATCGATCTCTATTTCACTTATTTCTATACGTCCGGTAAAAGAGAGGACCTGTCCGCCTTCGGCGTCGATTTCAAGAACGATGTAAAACTCCGCATAGAGTCGGACAGTGGGGTGGCAAAGATCCTGATCAACAACAAGCTGGCCTATACGGTTCCCCGCCACATCATCCGGACCAAAATCGTCGGCGTCGATTTCAGCTTCCAGGGCACAGGGTCCGTCGATTATGTCTATCTCTCTAATGGCAAGACCTCCTACCGCGACGATTTCAATGGGACGCCCGAGCCGCCAGTTTCTTTTTCGTCTCCTCAGGATAAACAGTGATGTAATGGCTCCTCACCAGGTCGGCAATGGGATCCTTTTGCGTTTGACTTAACATCGTGATCCTCGTCGCCTCATATAATTTATCCACCGCCTGGTTCATCAAAGACGTCAGTGCGCCGGCGTCCGCCCCGCGAAATCCGCCGCCACGCAGCAGTCCCTACAACGACACCCCCCTCTTCCAGGGAATAAAATCATCCTGCACATGCCGCACCGCCGCAATCTCGGTATCCCCGCTGGCCACCCCTATCACATAGTCCAATATCCGCTCACCCGCCTGCCGGATCGTCTCCTTCCCCTCGATGATCGTACCGGTATTGAGGTCGATGATATCTCGCATCCGCTCGAACAAGGCCGTATTGCTCGCAATTTTCACCACCGGCGCCACAGGGTTCCCCGTCGGCGTCCCCAGTCCCGTCGTAAACAAAACGATATTCGCCCCTGCAGCCACCTCCGCCGTCGTCGACTCTACGTCATTCCCCGGTGTACACAACAGGTTCAATCCCGGTCGGCTCACCTTCTCCGGATAATCGAGAACTGCCGTGACCGGTGAAGTGCCACCCTTCTTGGCAGCCCCCGCCGACTTGATGGCATCGGTGATCAACCCGTCACGGATATTGCCCGGCGAAGGATTCATATCGAATCCCGAACCTACCGCCCTGGCCCGCTCATTATAGGTCCGCATCAAAGTAGAAAATCGCTCCGCCGTCGGAACATCCATGCACCGGTCGCTAAGGTTCTGTTCCACCCCGCATAGCTCCGGAAATTCCGATAAGATCACCGAACCCCCTAGCGCCACCAGCAGGTCGGACGTATATCCGATCGCCGGATTGGCGGAAATCCCCGAAAAACCATCCGAGCCGCCGCATTCCAGCCCGATACACAGCTTACTCAACGGCGCCGGCTGCCTTTCCTGCTGGTTCGCCAGTATCAGCCCGGCAAAAGTCTGCTTGATCGCCAGCGACAAAAAATCGGATTCCGTACCTACCTTCTGCTGTTCCAAAATATACAGCGGCTTCGAAAAATCAGGCGTCCGGCGCCGGATCTCCTCTTCGAGGATACTCACCTGCGCATTCTGGCATCCAAGGCTCAGCACGGTCGCTCCCGCTACGTTCGGATGGGTGATATATCCGGCCAGTAAACCGCACAACGCCTGCGCATCCTGCCGCGTTCCCCCGCACCCGCCATCATGCGTCAAAAATTTGATCCCGTCGATATTCGGGAACAGCCGTTTGTTCTCATGCTCACCGTAATTGGCTTGCAGGTCAGTGCTCAGTATCTCCTCCACACTCTTCCCCGTCTTGTACAGCTCTATCAGTTGCTGCGACTGCAGCTGATACGACCGGTTACGGCCATATCCCAGGTCGGTCACCAGCGCCTGCTGCAGCACATCTAAATTCCTGTTCTCACAAAAGACCATCGGGATGACGACCCAATAGTTGGCCGTCCCTACACTTCCGTCCCCCCGGTGATACCCCTTGAAAGTTCGACCGGCAAAGGCAGACACATCCGGCATCACCCAATCCGTATGACGCTCACCGATAGTAAAGTCATCGGCGGCATGTTTGACAGTAGCCGTGCTGATCAGGCCGCCCTTCAGGATCGCCACCTGCGCTCTGCCGACCAACACTCCGTACATGATGATCGCATCGCCGGCGCCCAGGTCGACGATGGCGAATTTATGCTTGGCCTTTGTGTTCTCCTGGATAGTATACTGCTGTCCTTCAAAAGCCACCACAGTGCCTTTCTCCAGGTTGGTCAGCGCCACCAGCACATTATCTGCCGGATGGACTTTTAATACAGTTGATTGCAAGCTCATACAATACTTTTTTTTGTTGCTAATGCAGTTAACGCCGTCACAGCCCCTTTTTCCATCAGTATATCCAGCTGCTGCCGGACCGCCTCCTCAAATCCACTCAGCCGGGTCAGGTCTGTACCCCACAGGGACTTGTCTCCCAGCGCCCTGGTCACTACCTCCGATGGCGAATGCTGCTGCCATAATTCGAAGTAATACCCCGCCTTGTCGTCATTGATGGGATAGGCCTGCCCCCGGACAGAACCCTTCCACACATCCTGCTCCTTGTTCACCGCCCGCATGAACAGCAGGTAGGCGGCAAAACCCAGCGCAAAATGAAGCGGCGGTTCCTCATGATGTTGATAATGTTCCAGCAGCACGGGGATATCCCGGCTTTTTATCTTGGAAGAATACTGCATGGTAATGCTGATCCATTGATGCTGGATCTGCGGGTTGTGAAACCGGTCTAGCACCCGCAGTCCAAATTCCCGTGCCTCCTGCATCGGCAGCCTGTAAGGAATGGACGGTGCGATCTCCTCCAACATCAGGTCCGCTACAAAGGCAGCAAAGGCAGGATCGTCCATCGCATTTTTCACCGTCCCGAACCCCGCCAGGAAACCCAGCCCGCAACTCAGCGTATGCGTACCATTCAGCAGCCGCAACTTCAGCTCACGGTAGATCTCAATATCCGGCTCGATGACCACTCCCGGATCTGCCGCGGCAAAGGACAACACCGCACGTACCTTTTCATCGCCCTCAATAGCCCATAGCCGGTAAACTTCAGAAATCGCCAACAACTCATCTGTATAACCCAGATCGTGCTGCAATTGTTGCATGGTGGCCGCATCAGGCTTGCCCGGCACGATCCTGTCTACCAGCGAACTGCAAAAACGACAATGCTGCTCCATCCAGACCATGAAGTCAGCCGGCAGCTGGCTGATCTGCGCCAGTTCCTTGACGATGGCCGCCAGCTTCTTCCCGTTGTCGACTATCAGTTCCGTCGGTACGATGACCATACCGCTCTCCGGGCTGCCGCCAAATGCCTGCCAGCGCTCGTATAAAAATCCGAGCAGCTTGCCGGGAAAAGAGCCCGGCGGCCGGCGGCGGATATCGTCTTCCACCAGCTGGATACCTACTTCGGTCGTATTGCTGATAATAATCTGCATCTCCGGCCGGTGCGCCAACTGCAGGATGTCCGACCACTTGTCCCTCGCCGACAATACCCGGCTGATCGCCGAACAGATAATGTTCTCTTCCACTTTTTTGCCTTCCTCGATACCCCGGATACACAGGGTATAGAGCCCATCCTGCCGGTCGAAGGCCCCGGCATCACCCGATTCGGTCGACTTGACCACTACGATCCTGCCGTTAAAAAGCCCCTGTCGGTTGGCTTTGTCGATAAAATAATCCGGCAGCCCCCTCAACAGCACGCCGGTGCCGAATTGCAGGACTTTTTCCGGCAGCGAAAAAATAGCTTCACCGGGTTTTACCAATCCGGTCGTCCGGATCGCTTGCAGGTTGTCTTTTGATAAGTTCATGATTTGGACTTGTTTTCGTTCATGACAGTCCGGGCTATTTGCAGCGCCAGGAGCGTATTGTCATACAAAAGTTCATATTTCTCCCCCGCCAGGACTTCCTTGCTGATCAGCCTGCTGCCCATACCAACAGCACAGACCCCTGACTTGAACCAGCCGCGGATATTGTCCTCATCGATCTCTACTCCGCCCGTAGGGATGAACAGCTGACCGGGGAAAAGGTCCCGAATGGAGTGAACGAATTCCGGCCCCAGCATATTCGCAGGAAACAGCTTAATGATCTCCGCCTTGTGCTGCTGCGCCAGGAATATCTCCGTCGGCGTCATACACCCGGGCATCCACAATAACTCCGCCTCCGCAGCCACCGCCGCTACCGCCGGGTTGACGATCGGCGCAATGATGAAGTCAGCCCCCGCCTTGACGAACGCCGTGGCTTCCCCCGGCGTCTTCACAGTACCTATACCCAGGTAAAGATCCGGCGCTTCCGCCGCCAGCGTCTTTTTCATCATCGTGAAATTGTCCAGCGCCGCCTTACCCCGGTTGGTGTATTCCACCGCCCTGATACCCGCCTTGTACAAGGTCTGTACGACCTTAAGGCTCACCACAGGACTGTCATAATAGAACAGCGGCAGCACGCCCTGTCCCAAAATACTCCGCACAATCAATTGTTTATCGCCCATAATCGGTCATAAATTTTTGAATCTCTTCCGCGCGCTGATCGGTAGCATCGCTGGGAATGAATAATTTTTGAAAGGCCGCGGCAGTCGCGAATTCCAGCGTCTCCTGTACGGCCTGTCCCCGGGATATTCCCCGGATGAGCCCCGCCATGAAACAATCCCCGCTGCCTACCTTGTCTACTATCTTATCGGAAAAATATTCTCTGGAAGAATATAGTTGATCCCCGCCGCCATCACCCGATCCCGCCGCCGCATTCCGCAGTCCCGCCGCTCCGTCCCGCGGTCCCGCCTCAACGCCACCTCTCGAATAAAACGCCGTATAATATTGTATCCCCGTCGCCCCCCGGTCGAACCGGAAAGTCTTCGCCACCTGCTTCACCCGCGGAAATGTCTCCAGAATAGCCTCGCTGCTCCTGCGCGCATGCTCCAGATAATCTTCCTTCCGGTCCGTGCCCGTCAATGAAGTATCCACCGCGATACCCAGCATCTTTTCCGCTGCCCATAGATTACCCATCACCAGGTCGCAATATTGCACCAGCCCCGGCATCACCGCCGTCGGCGCCACCCCGTACTGCCATAGCTTCGGCCGGTAATTCAAGTCCACCGAAATGGTGATGCCCTTCTTATCCGCGGCCGCCTGCAGCATTTCCCCGCACACCAGAGCCAGCTGTTGATTCAGCGCCGGCGAAATAGCGCTGAAATGCAGCCACCCTATATCCGCCAGCACAGCATCCCAATCGATCTCCCCGGGCTTCAAAGCCGAAAAAGAAGAATGGTCGCGGTCATAGATCACTCCCGCATTTTTCACATCCTTCCCTTTGGGTAGAAAATACAGCCCCAGACGCTCGCCCTGGTATAACACCCGCGACATATCGACCCCCTTCTCCTCCAGGTATCCGGCCAACTGGTGGGCCAGCAGATTGTCCGGCAAAGCGCTGAAATACGCCGACGGTATCCCCCATAAGGCCAGCGCCGTGGCCACATTGGCCTCAGCCCCGCCTACATAAAAAGGTAAACTATTCTCCTTCAGCCAACCCCCGCCGGCATCCGGGCATATCCGTAATAACAATTCCCCGAAAGACAACACTTTTTTGCTCACTATCTATAATCGTTTAATTCTTTTCCGCCGCCCCGTCCTCGCTCCCACTCCACGTCGCTCCTGCCCCGCTACTCCTTTTCCACCATCACCTTGATCACCCCCCTCGCCGGGTCCAGCCAGCCGGCAAACTCCGCCTTCACCTCGTCGAACCCCACACGGTGCGTGATATAGGTCGTAGGGTCGATCAACCCGCGCCGCATCGAATCCATGACCGTATTGAAATCTTCCCGCGTCGCATTTCGGCTGCTCATCAACGTGCCTTCCCGCTTGTGGAACTCCGGATGACTGAACCGGATATCCCCCTTCTGCAACCCAACCAACACATAACGGGCCCCGTGAGCCATATACTGAAAAGCATTTTCAATAGCCTTCAGACTTCCCGTCGCATCGATCACCACCGTCGGCATGTCCCCTCGGGTAATATGCTTCAATGCCTCCATCGGCCCCGCCAGCGGGTTCACCGTATGTAGCACCTCCAGTTTCTCCCGGCAGAAACCCAGCCGGTCCTCATTGATGTCCATCGCAATTACTTCACCGCCTGCAATCCGCACCGCCTCCATGGTCCCTAGCCCGATAGGCCCCGCTCCCACCACCAGCACAAATTCACCGGGTTGTATCCCCGCCCGCCTTACCGCATGGGCGCCGATGGCCAAAGGCTCGATCAACGCGAGCTGGTCATAGCTGAGGCCGTCACCATGCACCAGCGCCGCGGAAGGCACCGCGAGATAATCCGCCATCCCCCCATCAATATGCACGCCGCACACTTTCAGCGTCGTACAACAATTGGGCTTGCCATTGCGGCAGGCGATACAAATCCCGCAATTGAAATAGGGGATCACCGTGACCGCTTCCCCCCCCACAAAACCCGGCGCCTTGTCGAAATCCACCAGGTCGCCCGCCAGCTCGTGACCTAATATCCGCGGGTAGTCGAAGTAAGGCTGCGTGCCCTCAAAAGCATGAAGATCGGTGCCGCAAATTCCGATGCGACGTATCCTGATGATCGCCTGCCCCGGGCCGCCCATAGGCGCATCGATCTCCCTGTACCCGAACTCACCCGGTTGTATACAAACTAATGCTTTCATTCTAACCTCCTATGATTCCCATTCACCCGTCACCCCGCAAGCCCTCTGCGTCGCCCGCCCTCGCGATACCTCGCCTCCGCGGCCTCCGGCTCGTCCCGTCCTCTACGCATTCGCCAGCGCCCGGTCCAGATGCACATACCCCCCATCCACATGGATCAGCTGTCCCGTCGTATGGCTCGACCGCTGCGACAACAGGAACACTGTCATATTCGCGATCTCTTCGGCCGTCGTCATGCGGTTCCCCAACGGGATCTTCTTCACGATCTCCTCCAGCTTCGCCTTCGGATCAGGCAACGTTTCTATCCAACGCTCGTACAGTGGCGTCCAGCATTCCGCCACGACTATAGCATTCACCCTGATCCCATATTTCAACAGCTCGACAGCCCACTCGCGCGTCAGGGCATTTCTCCCGCCATTGGCGGCCGCATAGGCCGAAGTCCCACCCTGACCGGTCTCGGCCGTCTTGGAAGTGATATTCACGATGGCCCCGCGGGAAACTTTCAACGCAGGCAGTGCATAGTGCGCCAGCAAATAGTAATGCACGACATTCTTATGAAGCGAAGCCATAAAAGCCTCATAGCTCCCTGACTCCAACCCCACCCCATCGTTGACACCCGCATTGTTGACCAACCCGTCGATCCGGCCGCAAAGGTCCAACACCGCCTTCACCGCCGCTTCGCTGGCGGATGGCTCCGTCAGTTCGGCTACGATCTGATACGCTTTCCCACCGGCCGATTCCACCGCCGATACCGCCGCCTTATTATCTGCTTCGTTGCGACCCACGATAAAAGGAATGGCCCCCTCCCGAGCCAGTACCTGCACAATCCCCTCGCCAATCCCCTTGGCGCCACCCGATACGATGATCACTTTGTCTCGCAAATTCAAATCCATATGACAGCATTTTTGAATGTTCGAACCCCCTCCGGCTGGCTCTTATAAATGATAAAATTTGATCGCATTCCCGCCAAAAAACGCGTCCTGGTCCGCTGAAGTGAACGTAGAAAAATAATCCTTCACGACCTGCACCACCTGCTGGTAACTCGCCGCCACCTGGCAGACCGGCCAGTCGGACCCATAAACCAGCCTACCCACACCGAACGCCTCCACCACCGTATCCAGGTAAGGCTTCAGATGCTCCGGCTTCCAATGATACCAATCCGCCTCCGTCACCATCCCCGAGATCTTGCACCAGGTATTCTCATGGGCGGCGACAGCACGGATAGCATCCTTCCATTCTTCGGTGATGAACCGGTCCTTAATATGCGGCTTCGCAATGTGATCAATAATAAACGGCTGATCCGGAAATGCAGCCACGAATTCGCTGGCATACCCCAATTGATCGGGGTAGATCAGGATGTCATACGTGTAGCCGTGCTTGGCCAGTAGCCCGATGCCCCGCTTAAAAGCCGGTTTCAGCATCAACGCTCTGTCCTTTTCTCCCTGCAGCACATGACGAAAGCCCTTCATTTTCGGAAAGCGCCGGTACCAGGCCAACCGATCCTCAACCCCCGGATGCTGCAGATCGACCCATCCCACAACCCCCTTGATAAATTCATGCCGATCAGCATTCGAGAATAGAAATTCATTTTCGTCCTCCGACGAATCGACCTGCACTGTCACACAACCATCGATCCCGGCTGCCTGCAACAGGGGCAGCAGATCGTCAGGAAAAAAATCCCGCTGGATCGCCTTCATATCCGGCCCAATCCAACTGTCCCGTACGGGGTCAAATTTCCAGAAATGCTGATGGGCGTCAATCCTCTGAATCGCCCCTCCCGGCAACGCAGATTCAAGATTTGGCATACGCTTTTAGATTTTGCCTGGCCTGACCCAGGTGATCGATTCCCAACTCAACCACATCGCCGGGTTGCAGGTAGACATTCGGCTTCATCCCCAGCCCCACACCCGCCGGCGTACCGGTGGAAATCACGTCCCCCGGCAACAAGGTCATAAATTGACTCGTATATGCGATCAGAAAAGGAATATTAAAAATAAGATTGGCAGTCGTACCATCCTGCATGACCTTTCCGTTAACGGTCAGCCATAAACGCAGCTTATGGATGTCACCCATCTCGTCGGCCGTGGCCAGCCAGGGGCCCAACGGCGCAAAAGTATCACAGCCTTTACCCTTATCCCAGGTGCCGCTGCGCTCGATCTGGAATTCCCGCTCGGACACATCATTGTGCAGCACATAGCCCGCCACATAATCCAGCGCTTCCGCTTCATCGACATAGCTAGCCCGCCGGCCCATCACCACCGCCAGTTCGACTTCCCAGTCGGTCTTCACAGACCCCCTGGGGATAATAATATCATCGTTTGGTCCGCATAACGCAGTCGTCGACTTCAAAAAGATCACCGGCTCCGGCGGCGGCGTGGCGCCCGTCTCCCGGGCATGATCCACATAGTTGAGACCGATGCACACGATCTTCGAAGGCCGCGCGATCGGCGAGCCCAGCCGGACACCCGCAGCCAGCGGCTTCAGCGTCCCCTTATGCGCCGCCACAAACGCCCTTAACCTTTCAAGTCCCCCGTTTTCAAAAAATCGCTCATTAAAATCTTCCCCAAACGCCGATACATCATAGAACTTGTCATCCAGTACTATGCCTGGCTTTTCCTTATTCAGCTCACCATGCCTGATCAGTTTCATATAAAATATTAGTTATTCAATTTAGTAAATCCACCGTCGATCGGGTAATCACAGCCGGTGATAAAGGACGCCTCGTCACTAGCCAGGTATAGCACCAGCGCGGCAATCTCCTCCGGCTTCGCCATACGGCCGATCGGCTGCGTCTTCGATAATTTCTCGAACATCTCCTGTTCCTTCCCCGGATAATTCTTTTGCAGAAACCCATCTACAAAAGGAGTATGCACCCGCGCGGGAGAAATACAGTTGCAGCGGATCCCATCCTTCAGATAGTCCTTCGCCACAGACAAGGTCATGGAATAGACCGCCCCCTTCGTCATCGAATAGGCAAAACGATCCGGTATCCCCACCGTAGCCGCAATCGAGCAAACATTGATGATCACACCGCCCTGCTTCTTCATGACCGGGATAGCCGCATGCAGACAATTATAAACGCCCTTGACATTCACCTTGTACAGACGGTCGAAATCCGCTTCCGACGTCGACTCTGCCGTCCCGATATGCGACACGCCGGCGCTGTTCACCAGGATATCCAGTGCCGCCAGCCCGGCAAATGCGGCATCCACCCTCCCCTGGTCCGAAACATCCACCGCAACAGCAGCAGCCTTACCTCCCGCCCCTTCTATTTCCTTTACTACCGCCGCCGCCTCAGCTTCGTTGATATCCACGATCGTGACATGCGCACCCTGCTGCGCCAGCACCAGGGCCACGGCCTTGCCGATGCCGCTCCCGGCCCCGGTCACTACTGCATTTTTATTCGTTAAACCAAACATCGGTTATATTCATTTAGTCATTGAAAAGATCCTCTCCATCAGCCGCCACTTCTCTCCCGGCTTTCCGCCCGGTATCGCCACCTGGTATTTCCACATCAGCTCTTCCCACCGTTGCACCTCCGGGTTGGCCGCATCCATCGCCGCCTTTTTCTCAAAACTGAAATCCTTACCCGTCTCCATGATCATGAACAACCGGTCCTCCAGCCGGTAGATTTCCATGCCCTCGATCCCGCCATCGACGATGCTCTTCCTAATGCCCGGCCATACCTCGCGATGCCAGCCTTCATATTCGGCGATCAACGCTGCATCCTGCTGTAAATCCAGCGCCATACAGTATCTCATGCGATAGCGGGTTTTGCAGGTTGAACGTTAGTGATCCTATGCCCTCTCAGCCCAAAATAAAGGATGAAAGCCATGCATACCACCGGCATAATATACGCCACCTGGATGCTCCCCGTCCTGTCGGAAATGAGGCCCATCATCAAAGGCGTAAACGCCCCGCCAATGATCGACATCACCAGGAAAGAAGAGGCCAGTTTCGTTTCCTCGCCGAGATCCTTGATACCTAACGCAAATATAGTGGGGAACATGATCGACAAAAAGAACGGAATGGCCATCATCGCATACACCGCCACATTCCCATGTACGGATACAGCGATCAGTAGCAGCACCATATTGATGGCCGCATACAGGCTCAGTAGCCTCGCCGGCCGGATATAACGCATTAAAAAAGTACCAAGGAAACGCCCGGCCATAAAGCCTATCATCGCCTTGGCCAGCATACCGCCCGCCTCTCTTTCAGGGATCCCTGCCGTATACCGGGTAAAACGTACAAAAAAGCTCGTCACCCCTACCTGCGCTCCCACATAGAAGAACTCAGCGACCACCGCCCACCGGACATGCGGGATACGAAACACCCGGACCGAGAATTCCGATCCATGCGCATCGGCAGCCGACCCGGTCACCTCCGGCAATTTGGTGAAGATAAAAATGACCGCCACCAGGATCAGCACCCCCGCAATGATCAGGTATGGCATCTTCAAAGAATTGGCTTCTTGTTGCAGATACGCCGCCAGCTCCCCATGCGATTTCATCACATCCAGCTCCGCCGGCGAATGCTCGATACCCGACAGGATAAAATTAGTTCCGATCAGCGGCGCTACTACGGCGCCCAGCCCGTTAAAAGACTGCGCAAAATTCAGCCGCTGCTCCGAATGTTCCGGCGGCCCCATCACGGCGGCATAAGGATTTGCAACCGTCTCCAGGAAGGTAGCCCCGCTGGCCGCCACAAACAACGCCACTAAAAAAAAGATGAAATTCCGCTCGCTGGCCGCCGGGAAAAACAGCAAAGCCCCTAAGGCAAAAAGAAAAAGGCCACACAAAATGCCCTTCTTATACCCAAATCGATGCGAGAACAACCCCGCAGGGATTGCAATAACAAAATAGCCGAAATAAACTGCAAAATCGATCAGGGAGGATTGGGTATCGCTCAGCTGGCAGACCTTCTTCAGGTGAGGAATCAATATCCCATTGATATTGTGCAGGAAAGCCCATAAAAAGAAGAGTGTACAGACCAGGATGAACGGAAATAAAAATTTGTTTTTTGGCATGTTCGTTAATTCGTATGGTTAAGCAACGATCATCAAAGAAAGCACATTTCTCCCGAGGAAATTCGCCAAATGTTATCTGAATATTAAGTTATTTTAACTTAAAAAGGCCCAATTTAGGGCAAAATGAGGAATATTCCGGCAACCGGGGATTCAACGGGCCACATTCTTCCCCGTGGTAGATTTAAGCCGCAGGTCGGCGAAGTTCATATATTGTCGATCAGAAAAATCCCAATTCCAATTTTGCTTCTTCCGTCATCATCTCCTTATTCCACGGAGGATCGAAAGTAAGTTGTACATGACAATCCATAATGCCTCCAATCTCTTCCACCTTCATCTGCACATCATGCAGGATCTCGCCGGCCGCCGGACAAGCAGGCGCCGTCAGCGTCATGGTAATCTTGACATTGCCATTGTCCTCCGTCCTGATCTCATACACCAGCCCCAGGTCAAAAATATTGACCGGGATCTCCGGATCGAATACCGTGCGAAGTGCCGCTTCTATCTTGTCCCGCAGTGTCAGTTCCGCCGCACCAGCCCCCGCCTCAGCGGCAGCTTGCATCCCAGCCGCACCGGTCTCCGTCTCCCCGGCGTCTTGCACCCCGGTCGGCTCCGCTTCGCCCATATTCGCACCCGTTAGTTCCGTTGAGCTCATGATTTTGATTGAAGGGATTTCGCCTGGAAGGCCAGAGCATATAATTTGATTTGCTTGAGCATCGACAGAAGTCCGTTGGACCGCGTCGAAGACAGATGGTTGCGAAGGCCGATAGCATCGATAAAATAGATCTCCGCGCCGGTGATCTGCTCAGGCGTATGACCGGACAACACCTGGATGACCATGCTCACCAACCCTTTCGTAATGGCCGCGTCACTGTCAGCCGTAAAATACAATTTGCCGTCCCGGTACTCGGCATGCAGCCACACTTTGGACTGACAGCCTTTGATCAGATTGTCTTCCGTCTTGTATTGGGGATCGATCATAGGCAGCTCCTTGCCCATTTGGATAATGTGCTCATATTTATCCATCCAGTCACCGAATACCTCGAAGTCGTCGATGATCTCGTCCTGTGTTTCCTGAATAGTCATATCGTTAATTAAACACTTACCGCAGTAAAACAGTTCACCCCAATAAGGTAACAGCCTTTCGGATGCCGGCCGCCAGCCTATCCATTTCAGCGGGGGTATTGTAGATGGCCAGCGAAGCTCGCACCGTACCGGGAATACAATAGCGGTCCATGATAGGTTGGGCGCAGTGATGCCCTGTGCGAACGGCGATACCCTGTTGATCGAGGATCTCGCCCATGTCGAAAGGATGGATATTACCGACCAGGAAAGAGATGACTCCGGCACGATGCTCCGCATCCACATTTCCGATCAGCCGGAATCCCTTGATTTCCCGGAGTACGTCCAACGAATAGGTCATCAACTCGTACTCGGCATGCTGAATATTGGCAAGCCCCAGATCCTGTACATAGCGAACGGCCGCGCCCAGCCCGATCATCCCCGCCATATCGGGAGTGCCCGCCTCGAACTTAAAGGGCAGATCGTTGTAAGTCGTCTTTTCGAAGGTCACTGTCTTGATCATTTCCCCGCCACCCTGGTAGGGGGGCAGTTGATTCAGCCATTCCTCTTTGCCGTAAAGGATACCGATGCCCGTGGGACCGTATAATTTGTGGCTCGAAAAAGCCAGGAAGTCCACGTCCAGGTCCTGCACATCCACTTCCATATGCTGTATCGCCTGCGCCGCATCCAGCAACACGGGTATCCCATGCCGGTGAGCGGCCGCGATGATCTCTTTGGCCGGATTGATGCTGCCCAGCGCATTGCTGACGTAATTGAACGCCACCAATTTCACGCCATCTTTCAATACCTCCTCGAGCCCGTCCAACACCAGCTCGCCATTCTCATCGATAGGAATGACTTTCAACGTGGCCTTCTTTTCTTCGCAGATCATCTGCCAGGGCACAATGTTGGAATGATGTTCCATCCCCGTGACCAATATGCTGTCGCCCTCCTGCAGGAATTTCTTCCCGAAACAGGCGGCAATGAGGTTGATGCTCTCCGTAGTGCCGCGGGTGAAGATCACCTCGTATGCATGCCGGGCATTGATAAAATCAGCCACCGTGACGCGCGAGGCCTCACAGGCTTCGGTGGCCTGCTGGCTTAGGTAATGAACGCCGCGATGCACATTGCTGTTGATCGTTCTGTAATAGTCGTCCATGGCGTTCAGCACAGCCAATGGTTTCTGCGTCGTCGCCGCATTGTCCAGGTACACCAAGGGATAGCCGTACACCGTCGTCTCCAGGATAGGAAATTCCTTCCGGATGGCCTCGATATCCAGCCGCCGGCCTTCTCCTATGGTCGCTGTATTATGCATGTGTGAGAGGAATATGATGGCTGATCAGTTGATTGACATGGGCCTCTACAGCCGGGTTCTTGATCTTTTCTGTCACGTCGAAGGCAAACGCATTGATCAGCAGCCCCTTTGCCGTGTCCTCGCCGATCCCCCGGGCCCGCAGATAGAACAGGGCCTCTTCGCTGAACTGACCTACCGTACTGCCATGACTGCATTTGACGTCATCGGCAAAAATTTCCAGCTCCGGCTTGGAGTCGATCGTCGCCTTTTTGCCAATAACCAGGTTATTGTTCTGCTGAAAGGCATTCGTCTTCTGCGCATCCCGGTGCACATAGACCTTCCCGTTAAAGACACCCGTAGATTGTTCCAGCAGAACGCCCTTATACAGCTCATTGCTGAAACAGGCAGGTTTCTGATGATCTACCAGCGTATGGTTGTCCACCAGCTGCTGACCGGCCGCCAGGTATAGTCCATATAAATGCGTTTCCGTATGATCTTCTTCCAGCCGGATCTGCAGGTCATTTCTGACCAGGTCGGAGCCCGGGAAAGTAAAATTGTAATTGTTATAAAGGCTCTGCCGCTTCTGCCGCACCGTGGTATGCTGCACCAGCCGCGTCCCTTCACCGGGCGTCTGCACGACGGTATGATCTACCTTGGCATCCGGATGCACGATGATCTCCGTCAGGCTGTTGACCCAGACCTTGGAGTTACCGCCCGCCGCACCCGCCGTCACGACCGACTCAATCACCTTCAGCTCAGCATGACGGTTCACCACCCATACATGCCTCGGTTGAACCAGCAGGTTATGATCGGCCGTAAACACATGAATGATATGCAGCGGTTTCACCGGCAACGCACCGGCATCCACCCGGATAAAAAGCCCATCAGAAAACATGGCAGTATTCAAGGCGGCAAAATATCGTTCCCTTCCATCCGCTGGCCGTTCGAAATAGACCGACAACGCCGGGTCCTGCCTGGCCTCCGCCACCGTCAGCAATTCAACGCCTGCCGGTAATTCGCCCCCGGCCGGCAATGCCATCCCCTGTAACGCCCCGGCCCAGGCATTTTTTTGCCGGACGCCATTCACCAGCACGATCGGATAACATTCCAGGTCGGCTACCCGCGCATTTTCCACCGTTGCCCGCACGCTCTCCCAGATCGCGGCATCATGTCCGCCCCGCTCCGCATCCGCTCCATCCGCCGCCGCCCCGCCGGACCCGCCCGGCGCTACCAGCGCATACTCCTCCTTCAAAAGCCGCGCAATATTCGTGTATTTCCAGTCTTCATTCCTGATCGTAGGAAACCCCGATTCACGGAATCTTTCAAAAGCCGATTGCCGCGTCTTCCGCAGATCACTGCTCTCCCGCCCCAGGGCATCGGCAGCCGACAACCGGTTAAAGCCATTGACGACTTCTTCGTATAATGGTATGTCCTGTGGTGTCATCATATGGTGGGAGCATTTTCATGAGCTTCTTCCTTCAACCAGTCATATCCCTTGTCCTCCAACTCCAGGGCCAGCGCTTTCGTGCCCGATTTGACGATCCGCCCGTTATACAATACATGCACAAAATCGGGAACGATGTATTCCAACAGCCGTTGATAGTGTGTAATGATGATAAAAGCATTGTCGGCGGAACGCAATTTGTTGACGCCCTTGGAAACGATCCTCAGGGCATCGATATCCAGCCCGGAATCCGTCTCATCCAGTATCGACAAGGCCGGTTCCAGCATCGCCAGCTGAAAGATCTCATTCCGCTTCTTCTCGCCACCGGAAAAACCTTCGTTCAAAGACCGGTTCACCAATTTCGCATCGAACTCCACCAACTTCTGCTTTTCTTTCGACAGCCGCAGGAATTCCTTGGCATCCAGCGGCGGAAGACCCTTATGCGTCCTGATCTCGGCCAGCGCCGTCTTCAGAAAATTGATATTGGAAACACCCGGGATCTCAATCGGGTATTGAAAAGCCAGGAATACACCTTCCCTTGCCCGCACTTCCGGCGACATCTCCAGCAGATTCTTGCCCTGGAAGATCACCTCTCCCTCCGTAACCTCGTAATTCTCTTTGCCTGCCAGCACGGACGCCAGGGAACTCTTGCCAGATCCGTTGGGCCCCATGATCGCATGCACCTCCCCTGCCCTGACGGTAAGGTTAATACCTTTCAGGATCTGCTTGCCTTCGACTTCGGCATGTAAATTTTTAATGATCAGCATTATATATTTGTTTAACCTACGCTACCCTCCAGCGTAATGGACAATAACTTCTGCGCTTCCACGGCAAACTCCATCGGCAGCTGGTTCAACACCTCCCGGGCATACCCGTTGATGATAAGGGCTACAGCTTTTTCCGAGTCGATCCCGCGTTGGTTCAGGTAGAAGATCTGGTCTTCCCCGATCTTGGAGGTCGTCGCCTCATGCTCTACAGTGGCGGTATTATTTTTCGATTCGATATACGGGAATGTATGAGCGCCGCACCGGTCCCCGATCAGCAGGGAGTCACACTGGGTAAAATTCCGCGCTGCGTCAGCTTTCGGCCCGATCTGCACCAGCCCGCGGTAACTATTTTGTCCCTCTCCGGCAGAGATCCCTTTGGAAATGATCCGGCTACGCGTATTACGGCCGATGTGGTGCATCTTGGTACCCGTATCCGCGATCTGCTTATTGCGGGTCACCGCGACCGAATAGAACTCGCCGGTAGAATTATCGCCCTGCAGGATCACGCTGGGATACTTCCACGTAATGGCGCTGCCTGTCTCCACCTGTGTCCACGAGATCTTTGCATTCGCCCCTTTGCAAATGCCTCTCTTCGTTACGAAATTGAAGATCCCGCCTTTCCCGTCCTTGTCACCGGGATACCAGTTCTGTACGGTAGAATATTTTATTTCCGCATTTTCCAGCGCTATGAGTTCCACCACCGCCGCATGCAGCTGATTTTCATCCCGCATAGGCGCTGTACAGCCTTCCAGGTAGCTGACATAGCTGCCTTCGTCGGCAATGATCAGCGTCCGCTCGAACTGACCCGTATTCTCCGTATTGATCCGGAAATAGGTGGAAAGCTCCATCGGGCAACGTACCCCCTTCGGAATGTAAACGAAAGAACCATCGGAGAAGGCAGCCGCATTCAGAGCCGCAAAAATATTATCGGAATAAGGCACCACCGAACCCACATATTTCCTGACCAGGTCCGGATGCTCCCTGACCGCTTCGCCGAACGAACAGAAAATGATCCCCAACTCCTTCAATTTCTCTTTATACGTCGTCGTAACCGATACACTGTCGAATACCACATCTACCGCAACCCCGGCCAGTGTCTTTTGCTCCGACAAAGGAATACCCAGCTTCGCGAACGTGGCCAGCAGCTCCGGATCGACCTGGTCCAGACTGTCGTACTTCTTCTTGCTCTTGGGGGCCGCATAATAGGAGATCTTCTGAAAATCGATCGTGGGTAATACAAAATTTTGCCATTCCGGCAGTTTTTGTCTGCCGAATGCCTGCAACCCCTTTAACCGCCAGTCCAGCAGCCATTCGGGCTCGTTCTTTTTGGCCGAAATATACCGTATCGTTTCCTCATTCAATCCAGCCGGCGCAACGTCCATTTCGATATCCGTGACGAATCCGAACTCATATTCTTTATTGGCTATACTGTCAATTATTTCATTATCGTTGGCCATGGTTAGATCTTATGTTTGGTTAGACTGAAAAACTTTCGCCGCAACTACAGGTCCGGGATGCATTGGGATTATTGAAAGTCAACCCCTTACCATTCAATCCACCGGAATAATCCAGTTCCGTGCCGTAAAGATATAGCAGACTCTTCATATCCACGACCACCTTTACGCCGTTGTCCTCGAAGACCTGGTCACCTTCCTTCTGCACGGTATCGAAATCCAGCTTGTATTCCAGTCCCGAGCAACCGCCGCTCTTGACCCCTACCCGCACAAAAGCATCCGGCCGGGCCTGCTGGTCGGACATCAACCGTGAAATATAGTCCTTCGCATTAGATGATACTGTAATCATACTTTCCTGTTATTTTTATTAAAAACAAAACAACGGTCCAAAGGGTTGTCCACCCTTTCCAAAAGGCAGCCCTTTCTATCCACAAAAGTCCGTTAATTAGCCGGAACTTCCATGCGATTATCGTCTTTTTCCGCATTGCGATAGCATTTACCGATCCCGCAAACATACTTTCTCCTCTCCAATCGCCGTTTTCGACTCAACCCATGCCCTTCAGCCCGCCCGGCCCCTTGAACAGTCCCCTCGACAGGCCCCTCAAAAGGCCGCCCCAAACACTGTCCCCCGCCCCATCGGCCGACCATCTGCCATAGTGGCAGAATTGAAGCATTGTCAAATGCTTTAATTTTGCGGGCAGTGTCAACATTAATAATTTGGTAATATGGCAGATATCTTTGAAAAATTGATCAAACACAACGGCCCCATCGGCCAGCACAGAGAGCGGGCACATGGCTACTTTGCCTTCCCAAAATTGGAAGGGGAAATAGGTAGCCGGATGATCTTCCGCGGAAAGGAAAAAATAGTCTGGAGCCTCAACAACTACCTCGGGTTGGCCAATCACCCCGAGGTCAGGAAAATCGACGCCGAGGCCGCCGCACGCTTCGGAATGGCGGCTCCTATGGGAGCCAGGATGATGAGCGGCAATAGTAATTATCACGAGCAGTTGGAGAAGGAATTGGCCGCTTTCGAAGGCAAAGAAGACGCTACGCTCTTCAATTACGGCTATCAGGGTATTATGAGCGCTATTGACGCCATCTGTGCCCGTCATGATGTGATTGTCTACGATGCCGAAAGCCATGCCTGCATCATCGACGGCCTGCGCCTTCATCCCGGCCATCGCTATGTCTTCAAACATAACGACATCGAAGATTGTGAAAAACAACTCCAAAGGGCCACTGCCCTGATCGAAAAGCAGAATGCCGGCGGTATCCTCCTCATCACCGAAGGCGTCTTCGGCATGGCCGGCGACCAGGGGAAGCTGAAAGAGATTGCAGCCCTCAAAAACACCTACGATTTCCGGTTGCTCGTTGACGATGCCCATGGCTTCGGAACTCTCGGCGAGACCGGCGCCGGTGCCGGTGAGGAACAAGGCGTGCAGGACCAGATCGATCTTTATTTCTCCACTTTCGCCAAATCCATGGCTTCTATCGGCGCATTCATGGCCGGCGACCATGCTATTATCGATTATATCCGGTACAACACCCGGTCGCAGATCTTTGCCAAAAGCCTGCCGATGCCCATCGCCCTCGGTAATCTGAAAAGGCTCGACCTGCTGCGGACCCAGCCCGAACTGCGCAAGAAATTATGGGACGTGGTCAATAAATTGCAAAAAGGCCTTATCGAGGGCGGCTTTGACATCGGCAAGACCAATTCTCCCGTCACCCCGGTCTATATGAAAGGAGATGTACCCGAAGCAACGGCCATGGTCATGGACCTCCGCGAAAATCATCACATCTTCTGTTCCATCGTCGTCTATCCCGTCATTCCTAAGGGACATATCATCTATCGCCTGGTGCCAACAGCCGTGCATACGGATGAAGACATCCAAAGGACCCTCGAGGCCTTCCGCTTGACCAAGAAGAGGCTGGATGCCGGCGATTATAAAGTACAGGCTATACCTAATATGGCGGAAGCATAACGCTTAGCAAAAATATTTTTTCACTTAGTTTTCGCATAACCCCGGACCCCAAAAAGCTCCGGGGCTTTTTTTGCTCCCCCACAAGCATTTGGCGATCGAGTAGGAGGCGCAGGATTAGTTCCTGCGCCGTCCCCTCACACCACCGTACGTACGGGTCCGTATACGGCGGTTTGTCAGAATAGTTTCCCCTGGTGTTCCGTTTTCCAGTAGTAGTA
>Ga0182030_10003006_pt1 | contig 35956 bp, 32 predicted proteins | sample 812S3MmetaG_FD_121299 | JGI IMG/M metagenome (GOLD analysis project Ga0182030, IMG submission 121299) | Permafrost microbial communities from Stordalen Mire, Sweden - 812S3M metaG (Illumina Assembly) | ecosystem: Environmental > Terrestrial > Soil > Wetlands > Permafrost | place: Sweden...
GGAAGAGTATATCTCGCCCGGCGGAAAAACTGAATTGTGATTCAAGTCCCGCTCTGGTGGCGGGAAAGTTTCTTGTGGCTAAGGCCCGCGCCTGCGGCAAGGAAAAGACGCCCGCAGGCGTCTGTGGATTCAGCCGAGATGGTGGCACTCACAGGAACGCGACGGTTTGGATGCCGGCGATTTCAAAGCGCTTGCGGCAGCGCATATTCTTGCAGGCCAGCAGATCGTCTTTGCGCACCATGTAGCTCTGCGCCTTGGCAAACTTGGCGCGATCACGCTCGTCAGCCCTCGGCGGCAGTGATTTCTTTTTCATGCGCACGATCCAGCCAACTTCATACTCGCCCTCCTGCCGGCAGTGCGGGCAGGTCAGCATATGCTTCTTGGTCTCATGCCGCTCGTCGTAATACTCGCGTTCTTCCATGGTTGATCATTATATGCGCGATCTGAACTTCTGGCGGAACGAGGAATGCAATCTTCCGAAGCTTCGCTCGATGGCGATGGCATGAAGTTGGCGAAGGAAGTCCTGAGCGGTTGGAGGAATGCCGCGCTAGCCGGGTTCCAGTCCGGTGCTCCGGTCAAATTTTTGGCGGCATACCGACATTCAGGAACCCTGGCATCACGGACCGCGAAGAGCGGAAATTCTACTGTTTGTCATAGATTTTCGGAAGTAGGAATACCTATTTTGGTATTAAGACATGTGCATTAGCGAGAACTGCCAATGAAATCAATCGGATAGGGCGATCTTTTTTGGAATTCGACGTGCAACGTTGACCATGAACTCAACTACACCGCCCGATATGTCGTTTCGAAATATCGTGGCGATTGTGTGTTTCTCGCTGACGATGGTTAAAAGGGGCTTCCAAGCTGGTGCCCCGCTTGTTTGTTTCCACTCGGTTTCAAGAGCTTTCGGTACATGGAGGAGATTCAATGAGATTTTTGCGATTTAATGGTAGGGCTGTTGCGCTGGGTATCGCGCTGGCTCTCATGGTTGCCTCGCCGCTATTGCAGCGGGCAAGCTTCGCTCAGGCTTCGACAGCTGCAGGTGCCATTCAGGGTACGGTCACGGACCCGAAGGGCGCGGTAGTAGGCGGAGCAACGGTTGTAATCACCAACCTTGGCACGAATTCCTCCAAGGTCTTGACGACGGATTCGGCTGGTTTGTACAGCGCTTCTTCGTTGTCGCCAGCTGATTATCGCGTGGAAGTATCGGCCCCCGGTTTCGCCAAGACGGCGACCAAGTTGACGATTCAGATCGGCACGTCGACCAATGGCGATCTGAAACTGAAGCTGGGCAATGCGAGCGAAGTGGTGGAAGTCAGCGCCAACGCTCTCCAGGTGAACACGGTTCAGTCCACGGTTCAAGGTGTGCTGACCGAGACGCAGATCGATCAACTTCCGATCAGCGGACGTAACTTCCTTGATCTGGCGCAGTTAGAGCCGGGCGTGCAGCTGCAGAGCGGCGAAACGTTCGATCCGACCAAGGCCGGATACTCCTCAATTTCCATCAACGGCGTAAACGGCCGCACAGCCCGCATTTTGCTGGATGGCCAGGACATCTCCGACGAGACGGTCGGCACCACCACCCTCAACGTGAGCCAGGGCTCGATCGAAGAATTCCAGATCAGCCGCTCTTCGCTTGATATTTCGAACGAACTGACCAGCTCCGGCGCCGTCACGGTAAGCACGCGCTCGGGCACCAACCAGTACCACGGACAGCTCTTCGGGCTTATTCGCGATCAGAATTACGGCGATGCGGCGGCGCAGGATGGCTCGACGAATTACTTCCAGCGCGAGCAGTTCGGCGCCCGTGTGGGCGGCGCGATCATCAAAGACAAGCTGTTCTTCTTCGGCAGCTCAGAGCGCACCAAGCAGGATTCAGTTGTTTCCGTACAGCAGGCGGCTGTCTTTAGTGCCTATAACGCTGGCTACACCGCGCCGTTCCGTGACACCTATTCGGTCGGAAAGCTGGACTATAACGCACCCAAGGGCGTCCATCTCTTCTTCCGCGGTAACTACGAAAACAACCTTGACGACGCAACCTACGGCTACGGCTTCTCCCGCTACGGCAACAAGGACAACACGCCGGCATTTGCAGGTGGCGGCGACTTCACCATCGGCAGGTTGACCAACAGCCTCCGTGTCAGCTACCTCAAGTTCCATAACGGAATCGTTGACCAGTCTGCCGGTCTCCAGATCCTGGTTCCTGGCATTGAGCTGTTTAACAACACCTTTATCTCAGGTCCAAACCTTCTGGCTCCGCAGCAGACCTACCAGTCAGACAAACAGATCCGCTACGACGCGGGTTACACCATCAAGTCTCACGTGCTGAACTTTGGCGGCAGCGTGAACCGCATCCTTGGTGGCGGCTTCGCGAGCTTCTTCGGATTTGCTCCAGAAGTAAGTGCTAATTTCGATGGCGGCCCCGTAGGCGCGCTTTCTGCAGGAAACCCCGCGAACTACGCTGCCGGTTACGTCGTTATGGGTAACGGCGAAGGCTACAACACCGAAAAGTCTGCATTCAACCAGCCGGCTGGCGGCCAGGGCGACTACCGTCTCGGCCTCTACTTCGGAGACACCTGGAAGGTTTCGCAGCGTTTGACCGTGAACTACGGTATCCGCTACTCGCGCGACACCGGCCGCAGCGACTCCGACCTTGCCCCGATTCCTTGCTCCGCAGCGGTTGCTTCTTGGGGAGCGGCATCGCCTTGCACCAGCGGCAATCTGCTTGATTCGATCAATCCGGCGCAATACCCCGGACTGGGAGCGCAGGTTCGTCAGCCCAACCAAAACTTCGGACCCAAGGCAGGTTTCGCCTATGATCTGAAGGGCGACGGCAAGACCGTCATTCGTGGCGGACTCGGTCTGTACTTCGAAAACAACATCTTCAACAACGTGCTGTTTGATCGTCCGACGCGTCTGGCTTCCGGACTCTTCTTCGGCGATGCGTTCCTGGGCAGCGGTGCAGCCTCCTTGACTCTGCCGGGTGGCACCTCGGTCTCCACCATTCAAGGCGTTCCCATCGCGTCACTTTGGGCTATGCCTATCAGCCAGTCCGGCCCGTACTTCGCGGCCCTTCAGGCGTTGTACCAGCAGACAACGATTGCGCAAGGCGCGGCCGCCAATGGCAGCTTCGTCGCCAATTCGTTGTCGGAAGGTCCAAACGGAGATTCGATGTACGCACCGAACTTCCGGACCACCCGTTCGATCCAGATCAACATCGGTGTTGAGCATGAGTTCTGGAAGGGTGGCGTCTTCGCGGCTGACTACATCCGCAACGTGGGCGAACACTTCCAGCAGGCCCTCGACGTCAACCATGTCGGCGACGCGAGATACCTGAACACCGCTGCAGCTCAGAACGCAATCAGCAGCACGCTTGCAGCTTGCGGCGTGGCAACCATTGACCAGGCAATTGTCTCTTGCGCTGCCAATCCGAGCAGCGCCGGAGCTACGATTGCTAACTTTGCCGGAGCTGGCCTGGATTCAGGTAACGCCGTGCTCAGCGGCGCACCCGCGGCAGCATTTGGGCTAACCCCGAATACCGGCGCAGCATTTGCGGGCGTCAACCCCAATTGGGGCCACATGGCCTTCAACTTCCCGCTGGGCCGTTCGCTATACAATGGCCTGCAGACCAGCTTCCGCCAGACCGCCCGTATTCCGCTGCAAGGCTTGAAGAGCTCCAACTTCCAGGTCTCCTGGACGCTGGGCCGCTTCATCAGCTCCGGCGGCGCCGACCAGAACTTCACTCCTACGGTTTACGACAATAACAATCCGCTGGGATTCAGCGGCCCTGCAGGTACGGATCGTAAGAGCCTGCTTGCTTACGGTGGCACCTTTGGCTGGGCTGGCGGTTTTGTGACCAGCATCATCGGTCACTGGAACTCCGCATTGCCGTCTACCCTGACTCTGCTGGCTCCGAACGGTACAACCGCTGCCGGCGAAATCTTCAGCTCTGACGTCACCGGTGACGGCACCACGCAGGACATTCTGCCTGGCTACAAGGCGGGCGCGTTTATGCGCTCGGTTAAGCCTAGCGATCTAGCATCTGTCATTGCCAACTACAATGCCACCGGCGCTGGCCGGCTTACACCTGCAGGCCAGGCTGTGGTATCCGCTGGCTTGATGACGCAGACGCAGTTGACGGAGCTTGGCGCTGTTACCAGGACCGTTGCTGCACCTCCGTCAGGCAATGTTGGAAACGGCGCCCTCCGGACCCTGGATCTTGAACTTGGAAGGCCGATCAAGTTCAAGCAACTGGGCGAAAGGTTCTCGCTCGATCCGACCGTAAGTTTCTTCAACCTGTTTAATTTCGCAAACTTCTCAGGCACGGTTGAGACGGGCGCATTGGGAACGATCCAAACGCCTGCCTCTGTGAACGGAACTGACGGTTCGCTGAATGGCCGCAACTTCCTGCGCAACGGTAACGGTTCCGGCGTGTTCGGTGTCGGTACCGCTCGCGTAATCGAGTACGGTTTGAAGATCAACTTCTAACTGAAGCAAAAGAACAGGCCGGATTCCTGGAATCTGGCCTGTTCATCACAAAATGAAAGACTTAGCCGGAGTGGGTGAAAACCTGCTCCGGTTTTTTGTTTGGAAGGCGTGCGACGTGCCGCATTCACGGCACTCTTCAGCGATTAGAGGCTCCCAAGTAGGTCACCTTCCATTATCTTCAGGGAACTCTGCTGGTATTGAGTGCATCCATGTTGAAATTGCGGGCCGTAGGCCGTATCGTATGTGGAGTCTGGGTTGACGCGCATTTCCCCCCTCCAGACGGGTTCAACCCGCGCCGAATTCTGAGTGCGGTGCATCTGGTTTTCTGGCTGTTCTATTTGAAGGAGAGAGTGACCGATGGAAAGCAAGCCGGCACAGAACATACAAGATTCATTCCTCAACACCGCTAGAAAAGACAAGTCCGTCATCACCATCTACCTTTTGAGTGGAGTGAAGCTCTCCGGCCGTATTCGCTCGTTTGACAAGTATTCGGTTGTGCTGGAGACAAATAACCAGGAGCAGTTGATCTTCAAGCACGCAATTTCGACGGTGGTAATGGCGCGCGCGCCTCATCTTGAACGCCCTGCTGCCCACGCGGTTGCGCCTGGGGCCGCTTCTCCAGCGCCTGTCGCGCCGATCTCGTCTACTTCGCAGGGGTGAGCCATCGCTGAACGTCGCTCGCCTGGACCATTGGAGCTTGCGGTAGCCGCAGCCGAGCGTTCCCATCTTCCGGGAGGGCCGGAGCGCGCCTTTCTGGTTGGAGTGGAATTCCGCAGCCGTCCTCACTCGTACCCCAAGTCGCACCCCAATTCACGCGTCGAGGATGGCGACGTAAGCGATGATGAGCCCGCACGCAAGCCTGCGCGGATCACGTCACAGGCGTCACAGGCGAGGTCCGCGTCGAAGGCGCTGCATCTTGAAGCCGAAGACCACGCCGTGCCATTCAACTCCGAAGAATCTCTGGCCGAACTGCGCGAACTCACCACGAGCGCCGGTGGGATTGTAGTGGGCGAAGTGTTGCAGCGCCGCGACCGTCCAGATCCGGCGACGCTGATCGGGCGGGGCAAGGTGGAAGAGATTTCTGCAGCGGCGAAGATGGCAGAAGCCGACGTGCTCATCTTCGATCATGAGCTTTCGTCGTCGCAACTTCGCAATTTGGAGCGCGAGTTTCATTGCCGCGTGGTAGACCGCACGCAACTCATTCTCGACATCTTTGCCCGCCACGCGCGCACTCGTGAAGGTCAGCTCCAGGTGGAGCTCGCTCAGCTTGAGTACCTGCTGCCGAGGCTGGCCGGGCGCGGCGCGGAAATGTCACAGCTTGGAGGCGGTATTGGTACTCGCGGACCGGGCGAAACGCAGCTTGAGACCGACCGCCGCAAGATTCATCGCCGCGTGAAACATGTGAAAGAGCAGATCGAGGACGTGCGCCGCGTTCGCTCGCAGCAGCGCCAACGGCGGGAGAGTATTCCGGTGCCGGTAGTGGCCCTGGTGGGCTACACGAACGCGGGAAAGTCAACGCTGTTCAACGCGCTGACGCAGGCCGGAGTGCTCGAGAGTTCGCGCATGTTCGCCACCCTTGACCCTACGCTGCGCACCGTGACCCTGCCATCGCGGCGCGAGGTGCTGCTGTCAGACACCGTTGGATTCATCCGCAATCTGCCGACCACGCTGGTTTCCGCCTTCCGCGCCACGCTGGAAGAAGTGCAGCGCGCCGCTATTTTGTTGCAGGTTACCGACGCTACCAGTCCCACGGCTGCCGAGCAGATGGCGCAGGTGGAGAGCGTGCTGCGCGAATTGGAAGCTTTCGACAAGCCGCAGATTCACGTGCTGAACAAAATCGATCTGTTCGACGAGGAGACCCGCGCGACGCTGAAGGACACTGCGGACAACGTGCATATTTCCGCTGCGCGGGGACTGCATCTGGATCGGCTGCTGGCGGCCATCGATGCGCGGCTCGATCAGGATCCGGTGGAGCGGGCGCAACTGCGGGTGCCGCAGTCGGAGGGAAAAGCGCTGGCCATGCTGGAATCGCGCTCGGTGATTCTTTCGCGCAAATACGGCGACAACGAGATGGTGGAGCTGGAGGTGGACGCGCCGGAGTCGCTGCTGCGGCGTCTCAGCCGATTTCGGATGGAAACTCGCGGCGGTGGCGTCAGAACCGGGGTCCGTGGGAAGTCCGTGAAGCGTGCAAAGCGGCTGCCTGGGGCTTGACCGGAACCCTCTTCCATTCATTTCTGGATTGATTGCGGATCTCTCGCTCGGCTATGCCGAATTTCCTTGCAATTAGACGCGTAAGAAAATTAAATGGGCCTGTGGGGAAGGAGCGGTAAGACTTCCTCAGCCACAGGCCCATTCGATCCGGATTGGATCGGAGGCGATGGCTGATATTCTAGCGCTATCGGCGTCCCAGTCAAGTCGTATTGCAAGCAGCTTCGGCATTTTATGCCCGTTTTCGTGTCAAAACGGGTCAATTTTAGAGATTGAGCAGGAATTGACAGCGTCGCTTTGAGAGTGTTAGCCTCGGAAGTTCCCTAACAACTTACACTTCTCGGTCGTCGCGCTCACGATATTGAAATGGAACAAACCCTCAGGCAATTAGGTGAATTACTGCTCGGCGCCATCCCCACCATGGTGCTTCTCTTGGGACTCTATGGCACGTACCATGTGCTGTTGCACAAGCCATTGGAGGCCGTACTGGCTGAGCGGCGCAAACGGACGCTGGGCGCTGTTGAAAAGGCGCGCGCGGACATCGCCGTGGCCGCAACCCGGGCTTCAGAATATGAAAACCGCCTTCGCGAGGCTCGCTTAGCGGTGTTCAAGGCATTGGACAACCGCCGCAAGCAGGCCGTGGACGCCCGCTCGGCAGCCGTGGCCCAAGCCCGCGAGCGCGCACAGGAACAGATTGCGGCAGCCAAGGCAAAACTTGAGCAGGAGACCGCAGCCGCCCGCGCCACGCTTGGAGCGTCCAGCGATACCATCGCCAGCCAGATCATCAAGGCCGTACTTCAATCCGCCGGCTCGGCTCCGGCATCCGTGGGCGGACGATAATGTCAAGAACAATCCGCACATTCATTCTGGCCGCGGGGCTACTACTGCTTTCCGGTGTGCTTTTCGCACAATCGAGCATGCAAACGCAGCCCCCTGCGGCGGCTTCCAGTGCACAACCTGGCGAGATCAAGAAAATTGAGGGCGGGGCTGAAAAAGCTGCTGTCCGGGCCGCTGAAAGCGGCGCGCCGGAAGAAGAGGAAGAAGAGAACATCCAGTTCAAGTACTCGCCTATCGTGAAGAGAGTGGCTGCTGCCACCGGACTTTCCAAAGAGGCGATTTACTGGATTTTTCTTATCATCAACTTTGCGATCCTCGCTGCCGCACTTGGGTGGGGCGTGAAGAAGGTCATGCCCAACGGCTTTGCGCCGCGAACCGCAGAGATCAAGAAAGGCATTGAAGACGCTCGCAAGGCCAGCGCGGAAGCCAGCGCACGCCTAGGCGAGATCGAAGGCCGGCTCGCCAAACTTGATATTGAGATTGCCGCAGTTCGGGCCGCCGCCGAGGCTGATTTCAGCGTCGAGGAACAGCGCATCAAGGCTGCTGCCGAAGAGGACGCGAAGAACGTGATCGTTGCCGCCGAGCAGGAGATTGCCGCCGCCGCACGCACCGCACAGCGCGACTTGAAAGCCTTCGCCGCTGGACTGGCCGTGGATTTGGCGGAACAGAAGATCAAGGTGGATGATGCGACCGATCAGGCACTGGTTCGCGGATTCGCCGCCCAGCTCGGAAAGGATGGTCAATAATGGCAGCCGTATCGAGCCGTTACGCTCGCGCCCTGGCCGACGTGATCACCAGCGCCAAGTTGGATGCGACGAAGGCTGTCGAACAGCTTGGTTCCGTGGTTTCGGCATTTGAAGCGAGCCGTGAACTGCGCGAGGTTTGGGAGTCGCCAGCCATTCCGGTTGAGCAGAAGCGCAAGGTTCTGGACGCGATTGTTGCCAAGGTTGGCGTGACCGACCGTCCTATCCGCAACTTTGTCGCCGTGCTCATCGATCAGGATCGCATCTCGCTGCTACCAGAAATTGCGAAGCAGTTGGACACTGAACTGAACAGCCGCCTTGGACGCGTCGACGCCGAAATCACCAGCGCGCGCGAACTTGGCGAGGAACAGCGCAAGTCACTGATCGCCGAAATTTCACGACTTACCGGCAAGGTTGTTCTGCCGCGCTATGCAACCGATTCCGAGTTGCTTGGCGGCGTGACCGTCCGGGTGGGAAGTACGATTTACGATGGCTCCGTGCGCGGGCAGTTGCAGCGCATCCGCCAGCAATTGACAGAGAACTAAATTTTCCGTGTTCGTGCCGCGCGGTTCACACCGCAAAGTTTGGATTTGATTCTTTACGTACCCTGCCTGCGCATAGCCGGCAGCCGGTAGCTGAGAGCTAAAAATGGCCCAGATTAAAGCAGACGAGATTACACAGCTCATTCGTGAGCAGATTGAGAACTACGAAAACAAGATCACTGTGGACGAAGTTGGCACCGTGATCTCCGTTGGCGACGGCATCGCCCGCATCCATGGCCTGGACAAGGTGATGGCTGGCGAACTGCTTTCCTTCCCGCACGGCATCGCGGGACTGGCCATGAACCTCGAAGAGGATCAGGTCGGCTCGGTGCTGCTTGGTGAAGCGACGGAAATCAAGGAAGGCGACGAGGTCAAGCGTACCGGACGCATCATGAGCGTGCCGGTTGGCGACGCCCTCATAGGCCGCGTGGTCAACGCACTGGGCCAGCCGATTGACGACAAGGGGCCGATCAATACCACCGAGTTCCTTCCGGTGGAGCGCATCGCTCCCGGCGTGATTGAACGCCAGCCGGTGCGCGAGCCCATGGCGACCGGTATCAAGTGTATTGACGCCATGATTCCCATTGGCCGCGGCCAGCGCGAACTCATCATCGGCGACCGCCAGACCGGCAAAACCGCCATCTGCCTGGACACGATCATCAACAATAAGGGCGGCGATCTCATCTGCGTCTACGTGGCCATCGGGCAGAAGCGCTCAACGGTTGCGCAGGTCGTGAAGACCCTCGAAGAAGCCGGTGCCATGGCCTACACCGTGGTGGTTGTGGCTTCCGCCTCTGACCCCGCGCCGCTGCAATACATTGCGCCGTACTCCGGCACGGCCATTGCCGAATACTTCCGCGACAGCAAGCGCCACGCGCTGGTCATCTACGACGATCTCTCGAAGCACGCCGCCGCCTATCGCGAAATTTCGCTGCTGCTGCGCCGTCCACCGGGTCGCGAAGCCTATCCGGGCGATGTGTTCTATCTTCACTCCCGTCTTCTGGAGCGCTCCAGCAAGCTGAGCGAAAAACTCGGGGGCGGCTCCATTACTTCGCTGCCGATCATTGAGACCCAGGCGGGCGACGTTTCGGCCTACATTCCGACCAACGTCATCTCGATCACCGACGGCCAGATCTTCCTCGAAGCCGACTTGTTCAACTCCGGCGTACGTCCTGCGGTAAACGTGGGCATCTCGGTTTCACGCGTAGGTTTCTCGGCGGCGATCAAAGCCATGAAGCAGGTCGGTTCCAGCCTCAAGCTTGAGCTGGCGCAGTACCGCGAACTGGCTGCATTTGCGCAGTTCGGCTCTGACCTTGACAAGGCCACACAGGCGCAGTTGAACCGCGGCGCACGTCTTGTGGAGTTGCTCAAGCAAGGACAGTTCGAGCCGCTGCCGTTCACTCACCAGGTGCTCGCGATCTATGCCGGAACCAACGGCTTCCTGGATGACCTTGCGGTGGAAGAAGTGCGGCCCTTCGAAAAGGCTCTGTATGCCTACGTTGAAACCGCCAATCCCGGGCTGTTCAAGACGCTTGCGGATAAGAAGGCACTCACCGACGACATCAAAGCCGATTTCTCGAAGACCATCAAGGAAGCGAAAGAACGCTTCGTATCCGAGCGCAGTGCAGCCGTAGCTGCAACTGCTCGCTAAGGGTAACTGCCAGAGTGAACGAATATGCCTAACGTTCTGGACATCCGGCGCCGTATCCGCAGCGTGAAGAGCACGCGGCAGATTACCAAGGCCATGAAGATGGTCTCTGCCGCCAAACTCCGCCGCGCGCAGGAACGCGCCTTGGCCGCCCGCCCCTATGCGCAGATGCTGACCAACGTGCTGAAGTCGCTGGTGCAGCGTGCCGAAGTCGTCGATCCCGATTCCGGCGTCGCCAAGCATCCTCTGCTGGAGACACGGCCCGAGCGCAACATTGTGCTCGTCGTCGTTACTGGAGACCGCGGACTTGCTGGAGGCTTCAATTCCAATTTGCTGAAGGCCGCCCAGCGATTCCTTGATTCCAAGTCCGGTGTCAACGTGGACGTGGAGTGCGTGGGCCGCAAGGGCCGCGATTACTTCCGCCGACGCTATCCCGCGCAAGTTGCTGGCGAAGAGCGCACCTCGGCAGTTCGCGTTACCGGCGAGCACGTCGGCATTCTGAAGGTTCCGCAATTCAGCCATGTCGCACCGATTGCCGAGGACATCATCGAGCGCTACACAAACGCTGAAATCGACGCGGTGTATGTGGTCTTCAATGAGTTCAAGTCGGTGATCGCGCAGCGCCTGGTAGTGGAACAGGTTCTGCCGGTCGGCTCGCTTGGCGAGCGTGACATTGAGCAGGCCATAGAACTCTCAACCGAAGAGCGCGAGCGCGCCGGTGAAGCTGCAACCTCGGCGGGCGTTCTGCTGGAAGAGCAGGATACCAGCGAAATCGACAAACATGCCGCTGCCTTCGGAGCGGCGCAGGTGGACTACATTTACGAGCAGCCTGCCACGACTTTGTTCCACGCGTTGCTGCCCAAGTACGTAATCGCACAAATGTATCGCGCCATGCTGGAGTCGGTGGCTGCTGAACACGCCGCCCGCATGACCGCCATGGATTCCGCCACCAACAACGCTGGAGATCTGATCGACTCGCTTACGCTCACGATGAACCGCGCCCGTCAGGCCGCAATCACCAAAGAAATCATCGAGATCGTCAGCGGTGCCGCAGCGCTGTAAAACAAGCTCTCGCGCAAGCGAAGGCTAACGACATCAAGATCCACGGTTTCTGTTTTGAGGGTTAACCTTGAAATTTGAAACCTTGAAACTTTGAAACTAGGTTTGCTCATATGCCTGAAAACATTGGACACGTGATTCAAATTGCCGGCCCCGCGGTGGACGTACAGTTCACCGAAGCGGCGATTCCGCTCATTTACACTGCCCTTCGCGTGGTTAGCGATGGCTTCACGGTTCCCGCACCCATCGACGTCATCCTCGAGGTGCAGCAGCACCTTGGTGAAGGCCGCGTACGCTGCGTTGCCATGCAGCCCACCGAGGGCATGGTTCGCGGCATGAAGGCCATCGACCTCGGCGGTCCCATCAGCGTTCCCGTAGGCCGCCAGACCCTGGGCCGCGTGATGAACGTGATCGGCGAGCCGGTAGACAACCTCGGACCGATTAATTCCGAGAAGAAGATGCCGATTCACCGCTTGGCTCCAGCCTTCGACGAGCAGTCCACCCGCGCCGAGATGTTCGAGACCGGCATCAAGGTTATCGATCTCATCCAGCCCTTCCTCAAGGGTGGCAAGATTGGACTCTTCGGCGGCGCCGGTGTGGGCAAGACGGTCGTCATCCAGGAGCTCATCAACAACGTCGCCAAGCAGCACGGCGGCTACTCGGTATTTGCCGGAGTCGGCGAGCGCACCCGCGAGGGCAATGATCTCTGGCTGGAGTTCCAGGAGTCGGGCGTCATCGAAGCGGGCAATCCCGACAAGTCAAAGGCCGCACTGATCTACGGCCAGATGACCGAGCCCCCAGGGGCGCGTCTCCGCGTAGCGCTGACCGGTCTCACTGTCGCCGAAGCATTCCGCGACGACGAGGGTGCAGACACGCTGCTCTTCATCGACAACATCTTCCGCTTCACCCAGGCGGGTTCGGAGGTTTCAACGCTGCTTGGCCGTATGCCTTCGGCCGTGGGCTACCAGCCGAACCTCGCCAGCGAAATGGGCGAACTTCAGGAGCGCATCACCTCCACCAAGCGCGGCTCGGTGACCTCGGTGCAAGCCATTTACGTGCCCGCCGACGACTTAACCGATCCGGCTCCAGCCACTACCTTCGCTCACCTTGATGCCACCACGGTGCTCAACCGCGCACTGACGGAAATCGGCATCTATCCGGCGGTCGATCCCCTGGCATCCACCTCGCGCATTCTCGATCCGCGTGTCGTTGGGCAGGAACATTATGATGTGGCTCAGAGCGTGAAGCGTACTCTGCAGACCTACAAGGATCTTCAGGACATCATTGCCATTCTCGGTATCGACGAATTGTCGGAAGACCAGAAGCTGACGGTGTCGCGCGCCCGCAAGGTTCAGCGCTTCCTCTCGCAGCCCTTCCACGTCGCCGAACAGTTCACCGGATTCCCCGGCAAGTACGTCAAGGTGGCAGATACGGTTCGCAGCTTCAAGGAGATCATCGACGGCAAGCACGACGCCATTCCGGAGCAGGCCTTCTATATGAAGGGCTCCATCGATGAAGTTCTGGAAGCCGCCGAACAGATGAAGGCGAAGGCGTAAGAATACGGGGACTCCGCGCGGACCTGCTTGAGGCTTCGTGCGGAGTCCCAGGACACCACCATGGCAGACACTATCGAACTCGAAATCGTTACGCCGGAGCGCCTGGTCGTAAGAGACCGCGCAGAAGAGATTCAGATTCCGGGCCGCGGCGGCTACCTGGGAATTCTTCCCGGCCACGCACCGCTCATCACCGAGCTCGCCGTCGGTGAAATCGTTTACAAGAACGCCGGTACATCGACGCGGCTCTCGGTAGCATGGGGTTTTGCCGAAGTGCTTCCCGACAAGGTCACCATCCTGGCTGAAACCGCGGAGCTCGCCGAGGATATCGACGTACCGCGCGCTGAGGCTGCCCGCGACCGTGCGCAGGAGCATATTCGCAAGGCTGAGGACTCCGAAGCCTACGAGGAAGCTGCCACCGCGCTGGCTCGCGCTGAAGCCCGCCTTGCGGTCGCCAAACAGAAGTAGCAATCAGATTCGTAAACAGGAATGCCCCGGAGCGATCCGGGGCATTCCTGTTTTGCATATTCTCGCAACTATTTCGCAACAGGTTGAGTGACGCTTGCCGGCGTCGAGTTCGGCTGCAATCCTGGAATCGCGGGCATTTGAGATACCTGTCCGCTGACTGCATCCTGCATCGAGATGCCATTGCGTTGCAGAATCGTTGCCGTCACCTGGTCCAGCGCTACGCGCGCCTTTTCATAGCTTGAGAGGGCGGCCACGTAGTCAGAAGACTTCTGCCGGAACGTAGTCTCCTGCTGCAGCACCAGGTAGCTGGTTGAAACTCCAAGGCCATACTTTTTCTGCTCTGCGTCAAGGCTCTGCTGGGCATAGTCGTGGGCGGCTCGGGCGGCTTCCACTCCGGCACGTGCCTGCTCCAAGGTGAACGCCGCATTGCGAACATCCAGCGTGATCTTGTTCTTCTGCTGGAGGTAGAGCAACTCATTCTGGCGATACTCCAACTGCGCGCGAATCTGGTTGGACTGCGCGGCGCGGTTGCGCAGCGGGATCGAAAGATTCAGGTACACGCCCTTGTCCGGATAGTTGCGGTTTGCCAACTGGGTGAACGTGTCGCTGTAGGCGCTCGCTTCGCCGGCGGCGCCGTAATAGCCCACCACATCGAGCGTAGGCAGCAGCGCGTTCTTGGCGGCCTTGTTGTTGATCTCGTTGTTGCGCAGGTTGAGTTCGCTCTCCAGCAGCTCAGGACGGTTTGCCAGCGCGTAGTTCACCAGCTCATCCGTGGGGGGCACGGGCTCATCGCTCAGCAGCATCGTGTCCGTGGGGATGACGACGGCCGTGGTCAGCTGCGGATCGTTGAAATTGCGGGCAATCGCGTTCTTGGTGATCAGCTGCTGGTATTGCAACTGGGTCTCAGACAGAATGAGCTTCTGCTTCGCCGAGGCCACTGCGGACTGCGCCGAATAGATTTCAATCGGAGCCATATTGCCAATGTCCACCTGCTTCCGGTCATCGGTCAGCGTGAGTCCGGCAAACTGAACCGCCGTCTGCTGCACCTTGAGATCTTCGTAGGCATTCACCAGGTCCCAGTAGATGTTCTGGATCTGGGCCACGGTGGAGATCACCTGCGCGCGGAAGCTGGCGTCGGTCACCTTGCGGTCGTTCTGCGCGATGATGATCTGGCGGCGATTGTTGTCGATGCCAAAGCCCTGCAGAAGGTGCTGGCGGACCGTGGCTTTCCAGGAACCATCGAGTTCCGGATTCGGTGTGGGATAGAAGTAAGAAGTGGTGGGGATGCCAAGGTATAGCAGCTTGTCATTCGAGAAGCTGACGGTCGCCAGCGTGCCCGTCGCCCATCCCTGGGCGTAGCTGAAGTCGTAGTTGTTCGTGTTGAGCTTGTAGTTGGTGATGCCGCCGTAGAGTGCAGGCGTCGCAATCGGAGTGACCGCATGATCCGTGGAGACGGTTCCGGAGAGAATCGGATCGTACGAGTCAATTGCCGAGCCTACCGAGTTCTGCGTCGAACTCACAATGCCGCCGGAGCCGGAAGCTGCGCCGCCGGTGCCAGTCGAAGTGCCGCCCGAGCCGCTTCCCGTTGTTCCTGTGGAAGTGGTGGATGCGGGAGTGCCGCCCGGTGTGCCGGTCAGCAAGCCGGTGGAAACACCGCGCACCGTGCCACCGCTCTTTGCCAGCAGCACGTCCATGTCTGCAGTGTCGAGGTTATAGCGCGCGATTGCGATATCAAAGTTATTTTCGAGCGCCAGCGCCACCGCGTCGTTCAAGGAAAGCATGAGCTTGCCGTCCTTGATCAGGCTGTGCAGGCGATCGCTGTTCTTCAGCACCGGCTGTGGAAGCGTGTGCGGGGCATAGGGCTTCCACGCGCCAAGCATCGAACTCTCTTGCGTGTACTGCCTCAACGGCGCCGAGTACTCCAACTGCGGTTGCGGACTGTTTGGAAGCGCAGCCGCAGGCGTCTGCCCCGTTTGCGCCAGCAAAGTGGAGGACAGCATGGCAAGAATGGAAACGGACGCAACCGTCCGGTGAAACAGATGTGGGCGCGAAACCAACATTGCTCTTCTCCGTTACCGAATTTGGCAACCTTACAAGTTTTTGTCTCAGCGCGAAGCCCCGCAAGTGCCTCGCAGGGTTCTCACGCTCTCTCGGAATGTTCTTGCCGAGCAGAAAGTGCTCTTCCATCATAAACTCCAGGTGACTCCGTTCCGCACTCACCGCAACGAATCACCGAATGTCGACGACCGATAAGAACAGATACGGCAAAGCAACGTAGATTGTTCCGTTGGTAGCCGCGTCACCTGGCAAGCTTTTGCAATTGCAAAACGGACGATTCATTTCTGCCTCTGATACACTCATCGGTTCGCCGCGTGGGGAATGTGTGGCGCACATAGGAGGAGGCAGTCATGACTATTCAAACAATCGGCGTGGTGGGCGCTGGAACCATGGGCAACGGGATTGCCCACGTCTGCGCCAAAGCCGGATTCACCGTAGTGCTGGTGGAAGTGGAACAGCGTTTCCTTGATCGTGGCCTGGCCACCATTGCCAAGAACCTTGGGCGCGAGGTGGAGAAAGCCAAGCTCACCGCGGCAGAGCGCGATGCCGCGCTGGCTCGCATCCAGCCCACACTCTCCCGTTCGGCGCTTGGCGCTTGCGAACTCGTGATTGAAGCTGCCAGCGAGCGCTTCGAAATCAAGCAGCAGCTCTTTCAGGAGCTCGATCAGCTTTGCCCTGCCGGAGCCATCCTGGCTTCGAACACCTCGTCCATCTCCATTACCAAGTTGGCAGGGCAAACCAAGCGCCCAGACCGCGTCATCGGAATGCACTTTTTCAATCCTGTTCCGATGATGAAGTTGGTGGAAGTGATCCGTGGCCTGGCGACCAGCGACGCAACCTACGCCGCCGTAAAGTCCACCGCCGAGCGCCTCGGCAAAACTCCGGTTGAAGTCAACGACGCACCCGGATTCGTCAGCAACCGCATTCTGCTGCCCATGATCAATGAGGCAATTTATTCCGTAATGGAAGGCGTAGCCACGCCAGAGGCCGTGGATGAGGTCTTCAAACTCGGCATGGCGCATCCCATGGGACCGCTCACCCTCGCTGACTTCATCGGCCTCGACGTATGCCTGGATATTCTGCGCGTGCTGCAGAACGGTCTCGGCGATCCCAAGTACCGTCCCTGTCCTTTGCTGATCAAAATGGTGGACGCCGGATGGCTCGGCCGCAAATCGGGTCGTGGTTTTTACAAGTACGAGTAAGGACAAGTTTCTTTCATGACCGTAACCCGTCCTGAACGTTTCCCGATTCTGTTCGCCCTCTTTGCGCTTCTTCTTGGCGCGGGGTGCGGCGTTCTCCATGTGCTGGTTGAGACCATGGACGAACCCGACCCGTTGCTCTCCGCGCTGGCCGTCACCGTTTGTACTATGCTGCTGGGGCTGTTGCGTCCGGCGCGTCCATGGCGATGGGTTCTGCTGGTGGGTGTTCCCGTGCCGTTGGCAATTGCAATCGCGAGCATCGTGATTCCTACCGCACACTTTACACGTGCCAGCATTGGCGGCTCAGTCCTGGTGTCTCTGCCGGGCTGCGCCGGGGCGTTCGGCGGATCGGTGCTTCGGCGAAAGTTTTCTGAACTTTTCGCCGAAGACAAAGAAGCCAAACTATAGCGCTGGAAAAAGCCCTCGTTCTCCTCGAGGGCTTCATAGTCGCGTGGCTAACGCAAACTCAAGGCAGAGCAGTGAAGTAACAAGGCAGTGAAATTTGTTTGGCCGCAGCCGGAACAGAAGTCGTTCCCTTGTTGGGCGCAGTCCAGTCAAAGAACTCTGTCGAGATATCCGGTTGTGCCGCATCGCGCTTGGTCAGTGCCGGAAGATTGAAGCGCGTCTCGATGAACTTGAGCATCGCCGTGAAGTCCGCATTCGTATGAGAGACATAGCCGGGTATCGTGAAAGGCGAAATCACAACCAGGGGAACTCTGAATCCGGTAGTGTCGAAATCGCCCTTGGGATCTCCCGGAGCGAGATAAGGCTTCTTGCCATCGGGGCTGGGCATTGAGACCGGTGCCACATGGTCATACATGCCACCTCCCTCGTCGAAGGTAATAAACAGTACCGAACTGCTCCACTCCGGACTGCTCATCAACGCTTCCGTCAAACTCTGCGTATACTTCGCGCCCTTATCGATCGGGTTCGAAGGATGCTCGTCCGAACCGGTCTCCGTGTAGCCAGTCTCGATCAGCGAAACCTCCGGCAATTTTCCGTTCGCGGCATCCGTAGCGAAGGTACTTGCATTCGCAAAGTTGCTCATGTGTTGCGAGGTGAATGGCTGAAAGTAAGTCATGTAGGTATCGCCCACGTCGGTGGTAACTCCAGAGGAATTCGCCGTGTAGTTATCGGTAACGTAGACCTTCCAGGTAATGTTATTGTCCTGCAGCAACTCGAAGATGCTTTTTACGCCGTCCATGTTAATTGGAGGATGATTCGGATCGCCGCTGCCTCCGGGGAACGCATATCCATTCGATGTAGAGGAGAGAAAATACATACGATTGGGCTGCGTGCGCGTAAGCGCAGGGCTGAACCAGCGATCAGAGGTCGCAAAGGTGGTAGCCGCCCAGTAATAGAAGGGAAGATCGGCATCGGTGTAATATCCGGCTGCCCTCTTGCCTGCCACGTCAAAACCGCCAGACGTCGGATCGTGAGTAGCATAACCGCCAGCCATGGAGGCAAAGCCGTTCATCGGTGGCGGACTTCCCCAGCTACCTTCATTGGGGCTGTGCAGGTTGATGTCGTTATGAGCTTCCTGCCACGAACTGCTCATGTCTCCAACGCAAGCCGAGATCATATGGTAGAGAGGAATGTTTCCTGTGCCATTCCAGCTAGGAAGGGAAACATTGCTTACATTACTCAGGTCGTCAACTCCGCCCTGCAGGCCCAGGGAGGTACGGTATGCGTTCAGGTGGCCAAAATAATGGTCGAAGCTTCGATTCTCCTGCATGACCATGACAATGTGCTGTACCGACGATTGCAGCGTCGGAGTTGAATCACCGCCGCCTCCAGTGCCGCCTCCGCCACCGCCACTACCTCCAGAACCACCGCTATTTCCAGAGCTGGAGCTCGTGCTAGTTCCACTACCACAGCCCGTGCAAAGCGCGATGCCAATGACAATTGATCCCATAATGTAAAGCCGATTTGACATCACTTGACTCTCTCCCCGACAACATGTGCCTTACAATCCGCGTACGATGCTCTGTTGCGAGTCGCTGTTGGCTGTCTCTGGACAGAATTCAAGCACGTTCAACGTGACTTCCTGATTCCGATCTGCATCTAATTGTCCGGACGCTGGAACGGGGAGCGGAATCATCAATGACCATGTTTAAGCGTGCAACTGTAACTTTCGTGTGCGCTCTCGCATACTGTTGCCCCAGCCTGTTGACGCCGTGCTTTGCGCAGTCCTCCACAGTCGCTTCGCCGCGTCCGCCAGCTCGCAGAATCGTCAAGAGAAAACCTACGGACACGCCAGAGACTCTGCTCGGTGAGCGCCTCTTCCTGGAGACACGTTTCGCGCAATATTTTGCGGCGCACTCAAACGGAGATGTGAATCGGCCACTCGCGCAAGGCGATCCGCTGGTTGCACAGGTGAAGAATCCGCTCTCGCCAGTTCCGTATCCCTCCGCTTTCGCCGGAAAGTCGATGAACTGCCGCACCTGCCACTTTGTAGATGAGTACTCGTCGTTCATTGCAGGAGGAAATCGGACTTACGCCGACTTCCTGCCGCGTACCCCCCTTCCCGATCGCGGAGACGGTCAGACACTTACCACTAGGAACTCACGAAATATTGTGGATGCGATTCTGCCTGGCCACATCGAAGTATTACTCCACGGCGATGGCGAGTTTCTGAACGCAACTGCTCTGGTTGAGAGCACGTTGACCGGGAGAGATTTCGGCTGGCTTCCCAACGAACAACATCAGGCTTTACACAACGTCGCGAAAGTCATTCGAGAGGATGATGGGCATGATGATCTCGGCAAGCAATATGGAGGATCCTATTCAAAGCTCCTGCTGGCGACTGCCAGTGACTTGCCGGAACAGTTCAGGCTCTCCAGTGCGTTCCGGATCGATGTCGCGACCGCGACAGACCAGCAGATTCTTAAAGTGACTTCCCGGCTCATTGCCGCGTACCTGGAATCACTTCGACTCGAACACACTGCGGACGGCATTCACAGTGGCTCTGCCTACGATATGTTTCTTGCAAAGAATGGTCTTCCTCCCACGCCCGCGCAGGGCGAGACAGACGCGCAGTACTCGCAGCGGCTATTGCAGGAGTTGGAAAAATTGCAGAAGCCGAGATTTGTTCAACCTTACGAACGGTGGTTAAGGTTTCATCCGCACGTCTTGGAATTTGGCGAACCAGAACTTGCAGGCCTGAAGATATTTCTCCGTCTGGGCACGCCAAGCGTGCCGGTGCAGTCGGCGAAACGAATGTCGCCATTCTTGCTTCTTTCGGGGCTGCCGCTGTTTGGAGTTCTGCTCGGGAGACCGCGAGGAAAGCGCCGGCTTGCCTCGGATTGGATCATCGCTGCCGGCAGCAGCATTTTTCTGTGCGCAATCATGGCCGCTGCGATGAACTCTCCTGCACCGCTCAAACTCGCGGCAGTCTCCGCCGCGCACACAGGTAATTGCGTGAGCTGCCATCCTGCTCCCGAGTTTACGGACTTCCGCTTTCACAATACCGGTGCGGCCCAGGAAGAGTTTGACTCCCTGCATGGAGCGGGCAGCTTCGCACTGCTTCCGGTGCCGTCCTATTCTGAGCGCAGGCGGAACGCGAACCGCTATCTGCCTGCCACTACGTTCCACCCGCAAGCTTCGGGAGTGTTCCGCTCGGTGCCGACCGCAAGCAATCCGCTGGCAACCGACCTCGGTATGTGGAATGTTTATGGCAACTCAGATTATTCGGATGTCCAAAGCGAGTTGTGCAGGTTGCTCTTTGAATCGAAGCGCTGCCAGCCAAGCCGCCAATTGCCGGCAACCATCGCGTTGTTCAGAACTCCAGCGCTTCGCGATCTCGGTCACTCCTGGCCGTATCTCCACACCGGGCGCATGGCCACCGTCGAAGATGTGCTTCATTTTTATCTTCGAATGTCTGGTCTTGCGCGAGATGGCAAGCTTCGTAACGGAGACATCGAACTCGCGCGAATCTCTCTTGACGAACAAGACATTGCTGCTCTGGCGGCGTTCTTGCGCTCGCTTGACGAAGACTACGACAACTAGATGCTTCTACGAGTAAAAGCTTCGGAAAATCCTTGCGCCGGACTTCGCTAGCTCTCCTGCGCCTGCTCCTCCAGCTCTCCGCGCTCCAACTTCTCCTGACAGCCGATGCAGTGGCGCGCCCAGGGAACGGCCTCCAGCCGGCGTTGATTGATCGCATTGCCGCAGTGTTCGCACTCGCCGTAGACGCCTTCTGCAATGCTGGAAAGCGCATGCTCCACCATATGCAGAAACTGCCTGTCATCGTTGCTGCGTGCGAACAGAAATTCTTTTTGGTAGGAGCTCGAGGCGCGGTCCGCGATATCTTGCGCGGAGTCGGTCGATTGTGCCGCGCGGCCATCCTCCTCCGTGCGTGCCACGCTGGCCCGCAGGTTCAATCGTTTGATCTCCAGCAGATTTCTGTAATGCTCCAGCATTTCTCTGTTCATAGGTTCAACCCGGTTGAAAATTCTCCGATTCGCACAATTTGCCATCGACCGCGAAGATCATATTCGCCTCGGGTGCAGTGGTCAATCCAAAGCAGCTCGTGAAAATCGAATTTGACAAGCCTGCGGGATCATCTTCGCGATGTCGGCAGAATTGAGATGCCACGCGTGGCCTACTCGAAACCGCAAATCGAGCACAGCAATCCGGCAGCTCCTCCTGGAACGAAAAAGCGACCCGCTTCGGGGTCGCTTCTTGAAAGAGGCAAGGGAGGGTGGGATCCGTGGAATCGAAGAGAGTTAGACGCCGCTCCTGTAAGCCGGAACAGCCATGAGATGTTCGTTCATGTGAGGAACTACCATTTGGATATCGGCCTCTTTGTTGCTAGTTTGGATGCACGTGCTCGGCCAGCGGAGCGCGCTTTCTTAGAATTTTGGAATAATCTATCCAACTATAAGCAATAGAAGCACTTAGCGGCAATCAAAGAGATTCTTACCGCTTATCTTACCGTCTGAAGTGGCCAAAGCACATCACGATGAAACTCTTGATACCACTACGCGGAAGATCGTGACTCCTTGTTGGACTTATCGTGCTCTTCCATGACCTTCAGCTTGTTAAGGAGCGCCTTATAACTCACCTTGAGAATCTTGGCTGCCTGTCTTCGATTCCAGCGAGTCTGATTTAGAACTCGTTCTATCGCCTCGCGTTCGGCTTGCATCGCCGCCCGCCGCCCAATCTCCAGTAGCGAAAACGGCTCCCCTTCGGATTCAGTGACTCCAGAGAGCTTGTCCGGCTTCGCGGCAGTAGCAGGCAGCGCCTGATTTGTAGCCACCTGCGTCCCATTTTCTCTCTTTGTTTCCCAAACTGGTTTCCCTTCCTGGGAAGCCACCTGCTTGGAAGAAGTGAACTCGCGGATAATTTGCGACTCATTTCCCACGATCACATATCTCTTGACCATGTTTTCCAGTTCGCGAATGTTTCCCGGCCAGTTGTACTCCAACATTCGGCTCACTGCGTAGTCTGTGAACGGAGGCGGCTGCTTGCCGTAGTATTCGCTATACTTGCGCTGGAAAAAGTCCAGAAAAACCGGAATCTCCTCTCGCCGTTCGCGGAGTGGCGGAATCATGATCGTGACCACGTTGAGGCGGTAGAAGAGATCTTCGCGAAACGTGCCGTCCTCTACCGCGCGCTCCAATTGCTTGTTGGTCGCCGCCAGCACCCGCACATCTACCGCAATGTCCCGCTTGCCGCCCAGACGGGAGAACTCGCCATCCTGCAAAACGTGTAGCAGCTTAGCCTGCAGAGCTGGATGCATTTCGCTGATCTCGTCCAGAAACATGGTGCCGCCGTGGGCGAGATCAAATTTTCCCAGTTTCTGACGATTGGCTCCCGTGAACGCCCCAGGCTCATAGCCGAACAGCTCGCTTTCCAGTAGTTCATGTGGAATCGCGGCACAGTTTACTTTCACGAAAGGCTTGTCGCGGCGCAGTGAATGGGAGAACACCATGCGCGCAACAACCTCCTTGCCAGTGCCGCTCTCGCCGCGGATCAGCACCGTGGCATTCGTGTCTGCCACCTGCTCGATGGTGTTCTTGATGTCCTCCATCTTCGGACTGGTGCCAAAGAGCATGCTGAAATCGCTCTGCCGTCGTACCTGATCGCGAAGCTGCGTCACCTCGCTATTCAGGCGCTGACCATCCAGTAGCCTGGCCATTCGCTGATCCAGCGCGGGTAGATCAATCGGTTTGGAAAGGAAGTCGTCTGCTCCCAATTTTGAGGCCCTGAAAATCATCTCGGAAGAGCCGCTCGTCGCCATCATGATCACAGAAACCTCGGGCTTGATCTGTTTCAGGCGCTCCAGGGTCTCCATGCCTTCCATGCCGCGTGCATCGGCATCCAGCAGCACCAGGGACGGATCAAAGACGCGGAACATCCGGACCGCTTCCTCACCCGTGGTCGCCGTACTCACGTCAAAACTTCGCCGACTCAGGTGCGCGCTCAAGAAGTGCGACTGGGCACGATCATCGTCCACAATCAGTATTCTCGTTCTCGGTGCACTCTGCATGAAAATTCCCGTCCCGGTATGGACTGAATAGGACCTGAGGCCAACCGCGCGAACTGATTGAGATGCTTTCTATGGAAAACTAAGCGGCTTGCAAGTTCAACTTAATCCAGAATAAGTCATTAGACTGGTACAGAAATAGTAATAATATGTATTATGTTTCCACTATTTTAGAAATCAGGCGCGTAGAATAGGCCAGCGTGAGCTGGCCTAGTTCTTGAGACCTGAGGAATCGCTTAGTTATTGAGCACCGTGCGAACCTTGCCCGGGCTGGGCATAAAGTGATACGGCGGCCACGGTCCGGAGAGCGAAATTTCCACTCCTTTGAACTGACGCAGCGCGCTTGAATACCGGCTCTGGTACTTTTCTACCCCATCCGAATCGATCAGGTGGGCAATATCCAGCACGATCCCTGTATCCACTTTCTTGCATGAGACTTCTTCCTGCAAGGGATTGAGCAGCTTGTTCACCTGCACGGAGAGAGCCCGCGCGCGTGATTGACGCTCGCGGTCGCGACTAGCCTGTTCCTTCAATCTGGTCAGGTATTCGCCGCCGGCTTTATGCGGCAGCACCGCCATCACCTCCGCAATCGCCGTGCCCTCGCGAACGGTAACTTTGATATGCATCTCGCTTTTGCCGCGCAATTTGGCAATCGAATCCGCAAATGTCTTCTTGTTATTGCGGATCGCCTGTCGTAGCGCGTCGTCGGATTCAAAGACTGTGCCAAACTTGAACGGCAGCAGGGTTGCCACCTTGAAGCATTCGCTCACAGTTCGGGCGTGCTCCATGGCGGATTGTGGAAGCAAATTGAATCCGTGTTCAATTTCGCTGACGATTACCACAAACTCGCCACACGGAAATCCCCTTACAGGACTTCCATTTACGCCTTTGAGCGATTCGATGAGAAACGGGCGGCGAACTCTGCCTTGCTGAAAGTTCGATTGCTCGCTGATACAGTATGCGTACCACGCCATCTTCGGTCTCCAACCTTTCCCGGCCGGGATTCCCGGGAACAAGGGCCAGCTTTAACTGAAATGAAAACAACGAGGATGCTGATCTAGGGGAAGGTTAGTCATAACCCATTCTGAATTGCTACTGCTACTGTTTTGCGGCCGTGTCGACTTGGCTTTGCAGCGAAACCTAAATCCTTTACTCCAATTTAAATCCTAAAGCGAATTGCTGAAATTCGCAACCGAAAGTCGAATATTCCCATTAAACGGAAATTGCTGATTCTCTCGGCAGCGCACAGCCCGTCCACGGCATCCAACTAAAACGCTCATGACCCGGTGTTCTCATCGGTTATGAAGCGATCTTGAAGGCGTCCAGTGAACTCTTATCCCACTTCTGAATCCGGACCGCTGGAACGCTTCGCCGTCGAGGTCGTCTCGGAGCTGCCGGAAGCCACCATTGTTGGCCGCCCTCGCGAGGTCAATGTGCTCCTGCGCATGAGCATGCTCGCCGGGCTGGAGATGGAGCTCGCCTCCACCATGAACTTGATCTGCGATCTCTCAGCGGAGATCGCCACCTTCAAGCGCGGTGCGTTGTATTTCTGGGATGAGGCGGGCGAGGTGATGCAGTTGCGAGTCTCGCGCAACATGCCGGCTCCGAACGAAGAAAATTTCGTCCGCGCCAGCGTCCTCAACTACTGGTCGGCCAAATTAGGACGTCCCTTGCTGTTGCAGCAACGGAATCAACCAGAGGTCGATGTCCTGTTGCAGGCCATGGATGCCGCCAGTGTGATCGTAGTGCCTCTGTTTGTGCATAGCCGTGTCCTGGGTTCATTGCAGCTCTTTGGAGAGCGCATAGACAGCTTCTCGTGCGAAGACGCACAGCTGCTGTGGAGTCTCTCCCTGGTGGCCGAGAGCATGTTGGCTCGCGACTATTCCAATGAGACGCTGTTACGCTTTGCCTTCACCGACTATCTGACAGGGCTGAAAACCCGCGGCTATTTTGAGCAGCAGCTTGACATGGAATTGGCGCGCGCCGAGCGCCGCGGAACTCCTATTGCTCTGCTGATGATTGACATCGATCACTTCAAGCGCCTGAACGATACTCACGGCCATCAGGCTGGAGATCTCGTCCTGCGCGATGTTGCCACCATTCTTACCCGCGATCTGCGCGAGATCGATACCGCTGCCAGGTACGGAGGCGAGGAATTTATCCTGCTGCTGCCAGAGACCGACCAGCAGGGAGCCAAACTCGTTGCCCAGCGTCTGCGCTATGCCGTGGAGCACGCGAATTTTTTTACCGGAACTTCGAGCGGCGAAAAAGAGCACGTCGAGCACATCACTATCAGCATCGGCGTCGCCCTCTTCCCGCAAGAGGCGCACTTTAAGCGCGACCTCATCGAGGCCTCCGATGCCGCTCTCTATGTGGCCAAAGCCCACGGACGAAACCGCGTTGTTCTCTACTCTGACGTCAAGGCCCACAGGGAAGCATCGTAAGAGATCGGTCCGCTGAAGTGGGAATGCGCAGTTCCACCCTAGCGCTTCTTCTTCACCGCTTTCGCCGTTGCCTTTTTCGCCACGGGCTTGGCCGCCAGCTTCTTGGACTCAGTCTTAAGCGCAGGCTTCGTCTGGGGAAGAGCCTTTGCCTTGACGGAAGCTGCCTTGGCCGAACTGGCGTCGGCGGTTTTCACGGAGTTCTTAACCGCCTCCTTTGTTGCCACTTTGCTTTCCGCAGCCTTTTTCCCAGCCTTGGTCTCCAATTTTGCGTCCGTTTTCGTCTCTGCCTTGGGTTGCGTCTTCACCGGGGAAGCTCCGTTACCCTTCGGTGCGGCAGCAGTCTCGCTGGATGCTTCAGCCTCGTCGGATACGGAAGTGATCGCGTTGGCGGCTACCGCCTTTGCCTTCGGCTGTACCACGGTCGGAATCGGCGCCGAGTTCTCCACTCCCACCGCACCCAACTGTCGCAGCAGCACCTGCCTCATGCCGTCGATGGGAGCGGGCTTTCCCGTCCATATCTCAAACTGCCGTGCCGCCTGATGCACAAACATCTCCGTCCCGCTGATGGTGCCCAAGCCTTTGGACTGTGCCAGCTTCAACAAGCGTGTCTCAATCGGGTTGTAAACCGAGTCGAAGACCCATAGCGTGTTCAGTTCGTTTTCTTCCAGAGGCGTGTGTTTATCCGCGCCCATGCCCACCGGAGTTGCGTTGAAGATCACGTCGAATGAGAGCTTCGGCAACTCGCTGCGCTTCACCGTCTTGGCGTCTGCCAGTTTCGCCAGTGCCAGGCCCGTCGCCGGAGTGCGGTTCAGAATGGAAACATCCGCTCCCTTTGCGCGCAGGCCAAAGACAGCGGCTCTAGCCGCGCCGCCTGCGCCCAGCACCAGCACCCGCGCGCCTTCCAGAGCGATTCGCGGCTCCAGCGCGGCGGCTACCCCATAAACGTCCGTATTGAATCCGAACAACCGGCCATCTTTGCCGCGAACAATCGTATTGCAGGCCCCGGTGCGCTGCGTCAGCACGTCGCTATTGTCCAGATGCTCAACCACCGCCTGTTTGTAAGGCATGGTCACGCTTACCCCATCCATCGGCAAATCCCGGATCGTGGAGAGTAGATCCTCCAGTGTCTTTGCGTGCAGCGGCACATACACCGCATTTACGTTTTCACGGCGGAAGGCCGAGTTCATCACCCACGGAGACATCGAATGCGAAACCGGGTCGCCCGCAATTCCATAGACCTTGGTCACCGAATCAATCTGCTCTACGCGGTAGAAATCGCGCAACTCACGATAAGTTGGCTGCCCTGGAGCCGTCTCCTTGCCCGCCTCGGCCGAGCCGAAGGTAAACGCCACTCCCGCGCGCATTCCCAGAATGCGGCTCAACATTCCCTGCTCGCCCATGCACATGCCGACCATCGGGAACTCCGAGCTATGGCGCTCCAGAAAGCGGGTCATGAGCACGTTGTCGTGCAGACAGGTCGCCGTGCTGACCACCTTGTAGAAATCGGCGGCAAAGGCGCGCATGCGCTCAAAAGTCTCCTCCAGCTTGGAGGTGGTTTTGAAATCGTGGCTCGAGAGCACAATTGCAGCACGGGAGCGCAGCTCTTCCCAATCGCCGGCACTCAGCGCCTCGGCAGTCTCAATCGAGACGTCAATGGCTGGACAGCCTGCGTCGGTGGCGCGCCGAAGCACGTCCAGTTCCGCCTCCAGCGAGCCTTTGAAGTGTCCCCCGGCAGCACTCCTCCGGCAGGTGACGATCACAATGGCGTCCGGGCGTAACTCCATCAATCGACGTATTTTAGGTATCGCCGTGAGGGGCACCTTCAGGTAGTCGAGCCGAAGCTCAATGAGCGTGTTTTCGCGCAGGACCGATTCGGCTTTGTCCAGCAGTTCAGCGGCTTCGCTTCCTGTGATGGAGACACATATCCGCGGAATGCGAAGGCGCAAGGATCGTGCAGCGTAGTTCATAGGCGGAACAGTCATTATGTGGGCAAATGGTAATGATGCGCTCGACAGGTTGCAATGCCTGAATGCATTTTTCGTTCATATTATTCCAGAAATGCAGAGAAGTGCTCTTTCAGTTAACGGCTATGTCCAAGGTTACTTGACCGCTGAACCCTGCTTTGTTAGCTTCCGGATAATCGCGTGCGTGGTCCATTTGCGCAAATGCCGCTCTGCGGCCGAATCGAGAGCACGGAATGAAACGAATTGTCGCCTTCATGGCATTACTGTCCGGGAGCGTGTGGGCGCAGGCCAACTCCGCCCTTGACGTTCCGACTCATCCGTCTGCGGCCAATGGTCCCAGCTATAGCCAGATGTACTGCTCCGGATTCATCACCCGACGCTCGGCCCCGCGTACCAATTTCATCGTCGCTTCCAAAGAGGCTCCGCATCCGGATCAGTTCGGTGGGCGCACAGTTCTCTTTCTCGGAGGCCCTGGCCTCGAAGAGGGCCAGCGTTATAGCGTGATCCGCCAGGTCGAAGACCCTAACCGCGAAGATTCCTCTCCCGAACAGCGCAAGAAACTCGGTAAACTCGGCAAACTTTACCAGGAGATCGGATGGGTCACGGTGCGCTCGGCCCGGAGGAACTCGACCATCGCAACCTTTGACTTTTCCTGCGACGTTGCGGTTCCCGGCGATATCGTGGTGCCCTTTCAGGAAAAGCCTTTGATCTCGTTTCGTGAACTTGATCCGCCGATCAACTCATTCCGTCCGTATACCGGTGATTTCACCGGCCACATCCTTGGCTCCAAAGACTTCATTGGCCTGCTCAGTTCCGGCACGATCGTCTATACCGACTACGGAGCCAAGAAAGGTGCCGAACCAGGAGACTACCTTATTGTCCGGCGCGGCTATGCACCTGCAGACTTGAACCTCGTCGATCGACTTTCCGCGCAATTACCCAAAGGCATGGATCCAAACGCTGTTAATCAAGCCAAAATCAAGCCCAACGCGAATGACCAACTGCCATCCCACGTCCTTGGCGAGTTGCTGGTGCTCAACGTAACCGCCGATTCCTCAACCGCGCTCATCATCCGCTCCTTCGCTGAAATGGAGTTGGGAGATGTGGTGGAAGGCGAGTTCGTCCGTGACGGTTACGTTGAAAGAACACCACGGTCCTGCGGCATCGTCTCGCAAGTTGGCCTGCTGCTCCACTTCCATAGCTGCCAATCGGGGCAGTAAAGGTCTCAAGAGAGTCTTCAAGCGGGCAACGGTGAGGGTCACGCAGAGCCATTGAAAAATGCCCGCAAGCTAGGACTCGTGGCGCTGGTCGCTGCGACTTATTCCATGGTCGCCGGCGGACCCTTTGGCCTCGAAGAGATTGTCGGCACCAACGGCTACACCGGCGCAATCCTGATCCTCTGCCTCACACCCATTCTCTGGGCACTCCCCACTGCGCTCATGGTCAGCGAACTTGCCTCGGCACTGCCTCAGACCGGCGGATTTTACATCTGGGTCCGGCGCGCCCTCGGACCCTTCTGGGGCTTTCAGGAATCATGGCTCACCTTCATGGGCAGCGTTTTCGATATGGCGGTCTATCCCATTCTCTTTTCCGCCTATCTCACCCATCTCGCCCCCGCGCTCGGCAAGGGAATGCTCCCTTTTCTCATCGGAGTGCTCATGATCGTGGTCTGCGTGATCATGAATCTCCTCGGCACCGGATTCGTTGGCAAGGGAACCATCGTTTTTGTTCTGCTTCTCCTTGCCCCATTTGTCTTTCTTGTCTGGCACGGATTCGCGTCCCCACATCTCGCGCCTCCGTCGGCTCTGACAAAAACTGATTTCTTGGGCGGCATCCTCATTGCCATGTGGAACTACATGGGATGGGACAACGCGTCCACCATTGCCGGAGACGTCGAGAACGCCCGCCGAACTTACAGCCGCGCCATGTTCATCTCCGTGCTGGTTGTCGTTGCAACCTACGTTGTGCCTATTCTTGCCGTGGCCCACGCGGGCCTTCCGCTCTCTGCATGGGAAACCGGCTCCTGGGTCACCATTGCCGGCACTCTGGGCGGTCGGAGGCTTGCCTCCTTCATGACCGCAGCGGGCGTGCTGGCCGCGCTGAGCACCTTCAACGCGCTCGTTCTCTCGCTTTCGCGCCTGCCCTACGCCATGGCCCGCGATGGCTTCCTGCCCAAGGCATTCGCCAAAGAAAACCGCTTCGGAGCACCCTGGGTCGCAATCATCGTCTGCGCCGCGCTCTGGGCCTGTGCCATGGAACTTGGATTCGAAAAAACCGTGCTGCTCGACGTGCTCCTCACCGGCCTCAGCATCCTTCTTGAATTTGTCGCCCTTATCGCGCTGCGTATCACTGAGCCCGATCTGCCGCGCACCTTCCGCGTTCCCGGAGGCCGCGTCGGGCTTGCCCTGCTGACACTTCCGCCCGTAACCCTGATCGTGATCTCCTGCGTGCGTAATCATGCCGAGCAAATCGGCTCAGTCAACGCGCTTACCGTAGGAATTGGAATTGTTTCGCTTGGAATGGTGCTGTACGTGGTGGGTGTACGAAAGAGCGCGGCGTCCTGAGATATGATTTCCATCTCACGAGCGTTATACATCGAACGTGTTGTGCAGTTCTCATTCAGATTTCGAACGCAAGCTCTCTCCAGGCTCTTTCTCTCCGAACACCTCTGCCGTGAATGCTTCAAGCTTGGCGCCTTTTTTCCAGCTATCCTCAGCCAGCCCCGCCTTGCGGCAGGTTTGTGCGAGATAGCTTTCGCGATCCCAGCCCCACTCCTCCGGAACCTGCGGTAGCAGCAAGCCACGCCTTCCACCGTAGCTCACCATCAGCCCGTGCCTGCCCACAACAACGTCCTCTGGAGCAATCTCAAACATCGGCGACAACACGCTGATCTCCAGTTGAAGGTTCTCCAACTCCGCTTCTGTTACGGGATCGAAGCGCGGATCTTCCAAGGCGGCCGCGCGAGCCGTATCGACAATCGTCTTATCCAGCGGAGCCACCGCCATCACGTATCCAATACATCCGCGCAACTTGCCATTTTCATGCAGGGTGGTGAACGCGCCTCGCGCCTCTTTCAGATGGGCCGACGACCCGGGCAGGGTGAACTTCGTCCCAGTCACAGCCGCCCGGATGCTCTGGTGCGCCAGCCTCAGCAGCCAGCGCCTCTCTTCAGCCGAGTACTCCGCAGGGAACTCAGTCATCTCCCGCATCCTGTACAAAAGTCTTAGCCTTGAAAATGTCGAAACCTTGATACCTGTCTTCTATCCTGCGTTCACGTTCTTGTCGCCTGGCCGCTTTACCACAAATGGCAGCGGCTTGCGGCGCTGTTCGCTTAGCCTGACAGCCTCCATCCAGAACGCGCGGAAGTAGGAGGCGGCTGACAACAGTGACACCGTAAGCATCATCCAGACCGCGCCGCTCGCGAGATCCGTGCCTGCCAACTTCGAGCCTGCTACCGTCCACACTGGCCAAGCGTGGGCCAGCAGCACTGCTGCCACGGAGACAATCTGTACAACGGTCTTGAACTTGCCAATGTCACGCACCCGCAGCGTCATGCCTTCCTGCACTGCAACCGAGCACAGTCCGGATACCAGGAACTCGCGCCCCACAATCAGCACTGCGATCCATCCCGGAACCAGCGCCGGAGCAAACTGCACCAGCGTGATGTAGGCAGTTGAAACCAGCAGTTTGTCAGCTAGCGAAGAGAGCAGCATGCCCAAGGGTGTAACTTGATGCAAACGCCGCGCCAGGTAGCCATCGATTCCATCGGTTATGGAAGCCACCACGAACACTGCCGCAGCCAGCAATTCCTGCCGCCCTTGGATCGCGTTGAAATGGCTGCTCGAAAGAATCCAGAGAAACAGCGGCACGCAACAGATGCGCGCAAACGTAATGGAGTTAGGCAGATTCACGGGAAAGACAAATAGGCGGACTCACCGCCAGCGCTCCGATTATGCGACCTGCACATGTGATATTCAAGCGCCGCAGACGGAGCGGAGCGGATTGCCGCCGGCCCGTCAAAGCGCTGCTGCTCGGGGCAGAGACATTTCGCCTCCCGCGCCGTCGCTTTACACCCTTCAGTTCTCCGGCTTAACCGCTGCAGCATCGCTTGCAGCCGCAGCAGCCTGCGGCTTTTCGCTGTCCCGGTTCACCATGTCCTTTAGTTCTTTGCTGGGCTTGAAGAAGGGAATCTTCTTGGGCGGAACATCCACTCGGTCGCCGGTCTTCGGATTGCGCCCAACCCGCGGCTTGCGCTGCCGCGTACGGAAGCTGCCGAAGCCACGAATCTCGATCTTGTCTCCGGTGCGCAACGCGCGTACTACGCTGTCGAAGATCGTCTCTACAATGACTTCGCTGTCCTTGCGGGTCAACTCGGCCAGTCGTGAAACTTCTTCGATAAGATCGGCTTTCGTCATGTCTTTGTCTCCGTGTGAGCGGATTTTCAAATCCCGTCGCCGGGCGTCGCAACCCAAGGTTAAAACGTTGGCAAAAAGGAGTTTACCACGCCTTCAGTCAAAAACAGTAGAGAGTAAATCATAGGATTTCTCGTCGCCCATTCGCTAATTTGAAAACAGTCGTGCTACAAATCCGGCAAACCGGCGTATCACCCCTGGCTTTTTACCCTGAGGCGTGGTCGGCTGCGCCGCCACAGGCCCGTGTACAGTAGGCATCAGCGCCACCGCAAGGCTGGAGTTGTCACTGGATCGTGAAAGCCGTGACACTGCCATCGAAAAGTCCTGCACGGTCTGGGTCCCCCGGTAAACAAACGAGGTGTCCACCTGCATGTGCTCCTCGCCTGTCTCACGAGCCACGGGTGTTTCTTTCGCTGTTTCCATCGGCGCTGGAACTTCCAGCGCAGCCTTAGGCTGTTCTACTTTTATCTCCGGACACCCACAGGTCTTCGGAGCCTCCATGGCTCCTGAGATTTTCCCCGCTTTGAATAGCACGCTTTTCCCCGGCGTAAGCTGATAGCTCTCCGTACCCATCATCTCGGCCACAAACACCGCCGCGTCATTACCCGGAAGTGTGCGCAGGCAAGTGTCTCCCGAGGACGCAACCGAAATTGCAAAATGAAACGTCCCAGGGCTGATCAATTGCAGCCGGAAGTCCGGGGTCAGCAGGGAATCGGTTGCACCTTGCAACGGATAGTCTACTTCCAGCGCGCCCTGATTCATTCCCAGCACCAGTGCTTTTCCGTTGGCGTCCGCGCTCAACGAGACATTGGTCTTGGGACAGATGCGCACTTCACCGCCGCGCGCCAGTTTCAATATGGCTGCCGCATCTCCGGCCGATACCTGCGAGCCACTCAGTACCCCCATCCCATTTCCGGAGAGCACCACTGAGCCGCGAACACTTGCATCGCTGGCAAACACCTCGCCAATCGTATTCTGTGCGTGTAGTGTGGGGCTTGCCAGCAACGCCCAGGCCAGCACCAGCCAGCGTTTCTTCTCCATGCCTGATTCAATCACGGAGTTGGCGGCGTGTCAGCCTTGCCAAAAATCACGCCTGTGTCATCGTTGGTCACAAACTCATAGGTATCGATCGCGGCTGCTACCTGGAATGTTCCTTTCGAGTCTCCGTCCACACGTACGACCTTGCCGTGGCAACGCACACTGATCGGCTCGGTCATGGTCACCTCGGTCGGCAGCGTCACCGTAAATTCAATCTCGGAGTCGCGTTCCATCGAAGAGTCGCAGAAAAAGCAGATCCCATGCGAGCTGACATCTTTACTCCTCGCCTCCGCCTTCACCTCTTCGCCAGACGCTGCGGTCACCGTTACTGGCAATTGAAGAGCAAAGCGCCGGATTGCCCTTTTTTCTTGCGCGGTCTCGTCATCCATCGAAGACTCCTTCGCATACCAGCTTACTTTTCAACTCGAAAGTGTCAAGTCAGTAGTTCATGAAATTGTTCGCCATTAGTAACTAGTAGCCCATCGTGGAAGTCCGTGTCATGATAAATACAGCATTTTCACCGAATGTGCCGGCTTCCACCAGCGCGCCTTCCTGAAGGCTTACGTCCACGGGTGCTGAACGCCCAACGGCCTTCTGGATTGCGCATTGTGACGCATCCGGCGCTGGCATATACTCGCTGCAATCTTTCCGCCCCCGCGGAACTGATTGAATCTGTGCTTGGTTTTGAGTGCTTGGTTTCGCGTTTTCATTACTCTGTCGAGGATGCATGAAGATAAAGTTTTGGGGCGTCAGGGGATCCACTCCAACTCCGCAATTGGAGAATATGCAGTATGGTGGCAACACCGCCTGCATCGAGGTCCGCGTCAACGAGCACATCTATATCTTCGACTGTGGAACCGGATTTCGGAATCTCGGCAAAAGCCTCATGGTTGAGCACGGTGAGAAACCCATCTACGCCCACGTTTTTCTCTCCCACTTCCATTGGGATCACATTCAGGGCATTCCGTTCTTTCAGCCGCTTTACGAAAACTCTGACAATTATTTCTTCTTTCACTCCTCCAGCCGCACCCGCGGCCTGCAACGCGCCATCGAGGAGCAGATGGCCGACCCCTACTTTCCCGTGGACATGAGCGAGATGGCGGCCCACTGCAACTTCTACGACATGGAGGAGGAGCGCGTCGCATTTGATGACTGCATCGTGCAATCCATGTGGCTCAACCATCCCCAGGGATGCCTCGGCTTCCGCGTTGAAACCGCCAACGGAATCTTCACCTACGCCACTGACAACGAGCCTGGCCATTCCGTCTTTGACCGCAACGTGCGCAGGCTTGCCGAAGGCGCTGACGTGCTTGTCTATGACGCCCAGTATCTGCCTGACGAGTACGAGGCCAAGCGCCGCGGCTGGGGACACAGCCATTGGCGAGAAGGCGTCAACGTGGCACAGCAGAGCGGAGCCAAGGAACTGGTGCTCTACCATCACGACCCCGACCATGATGACGCCTGCATCGACGCCCTCGTGAAGGATGCCTCCGAACAATTCCCGAACGTCCGTGCCGCCAGCGAAGGCACCATCATCGAACTCTAGACCGCAGCCAGCCCTGGTTCACTACCGCGCCGCCACCGTCTCCAGCATTGCCAGGAACGCCTTTGCCGCGTTGGAAACGTGTTTGTCTTTGCGCCTTACGGAGTAGTAGGCAAGCCCGGTGTCTATCCCCGTTAGCCGCACTCCCATCAGGAAACCCTCGGCAACCTCTCGCTCCACAACCCTTCTTGGCTGGACTGAAATGCCCAGCCCGGCCTCCACTGCGCGTTTCACGCCCTCAAGGTTGCCGAACTCCACAACCCGCTTCAGTACAATCTTTTTTTCTTTCAGGCGTTCTTCCAGCACCGCCCGCGCGCCTGCGCCTCGCGCCGCCAGCATCATCGTTTCTTCAATCAGTTCCTCGGCACGAATGCTCTTCTTCTTTTTCCATGGATGGCCTTTGGGCACAATCGCAATCATCTGGTCTCGAAGAAACTCTTTTGCCAGCAGCCGGACATCGCTCACGTCATGACTGACCAGCCCAATGTCCAGCTTGTTCGCCAGCACCTTTGCCGTGATCTTTTCGCTCAGTGATATTTCCACTGCTGTCTCAATATACGGATGCTTCTTCCGGAACGTCGCCAACACTCCCGGCAGCACGTAGATTCCAACCGGAAAGCTTGCTCCAATGGCCACTCTTCCGCCACGAAGCCCCTTCAGATCCTCAATCTTCTGCTCCGCCCCGGCAATGCATTCCATGATTGCCTGCGTCGCCTCAAACAGAAGCTCGCCCGCCTCAGTCAACGCCACTTTCTTGCCCAGACGGTCAAACATCCGAACTCCAAAGTACTCTTCCACCTGCCGGATGTGTTTGCTCACGCCCGGCTGCGTCAGGTGTACAGCCTCGGCCGCGCGCGTAAAGCTGCGCGCCTGGCAAACCGCATGGAATACCCGTAATTGGCTCAAATCAAACATGACTGTAAGTGATCGTTTTCATCAAATCAATTTATTTGAATCATGTCAATACCTTTCGTACCCTTGGCACAGATGGATTCAGTAAAGGAGAACTCCATGAGCTGCGTACAATACGAAAATTTCCAGATCGAAATATCCGCCGGCAACACCCTCCCCACACAGGAATCGAAGCCTTTTGTCCTTGCAACCTCCCGCATCAAATTCCCTGACCCCGCCACCACTGTTGAAGAGGCCCTTGAGCGCGCCCTCGCCAATGGTTCCATGCCTGCCTGATCCCTTGTTCCGTTCTGCCTGCCGCCGCGGGAGTGTCATTCTCGCGGCGGGCAAGCCTCCTGCCTGCATTTCCC
>Ga0182030_10003008_pt1 | contig 35954 bp, 29 predicted proteins | sample 812S3MmetaG_FD_121299 | JGI IMG/M metagenome (GOLD analysis project Ga0182030, IMG submission 121299) | Permafrost microbial communities from Stordalen Mire, Sweden - 812S3M metaG (Illumina Assembly) | ecosystem: Environmental > Terrestrial > Soil > Wetlands > Permafrost | place: Sweden...
CGAGCGATGCGGACCCGCAGTGGTCCTTCACCCCCCAGCCCCCCTTCGGCCAGGAGCCCGACCTCGGACTGGACCGGAGGTCGGACGACGACCCACGCCACGAACGGCCGACCGACGACCCGCCGACCGACGCATCACGCCACGACCCACCGACCGACGACCGCACCCTGTTCGACCGACCGCCCGAGGTCGTGCCCCGGCGGTGACAGGGTGGGGTTACCGGCGGAGTTCGCACCTCCACCCGGGCCATACCGGACCTAGAGCTCGCCGGACTCCTGCAGACGAGCCCGAACGAAATCGATCGTGGCGAGCGTGCCAACCCCGAGATCGGTCCACGAACTCCATCCCAGCTGGATGCCGGCACGCGTGGGATCGAGACAGTTGCGGTCCAACTCGCCAGTGCGCAAGGGTTTGAACTCCGGGACCACCTCGACGCAGGCCTGGCGGGCCATCTCCTCGAACAGCGTGTTCACCGAGGTCTCGCGCCCGGTCCCGATGTTGCACACCAGCCCCCCGCCCTTCGTGGCCGCGCGGACGAATGCGTCGACGACGTCGTCGACATACACGAAGTCCCGGGTCTGTTCACCGGTGCCGAAGATGGTCACCGGCTGGCCGCGGAGAAGGCGCTCGGCGAAGATCGCCACGACGCCCGCCTCACCGTGCGGGTCCTGACGGGGACCGTAGACATTCGCCAGAGCCAACGCGGCGAACTCGAGGGAATGCAGTTCCCGGTATGCGATGAGGTAGTCGAGTGCGGCCTTCTTCGAGACCCCGTACGGCGACAGCGGATGCTGCGGCAACGACTCCTTCAGCGGCAGCTCGGATACGTCAGGCTCGCCGTAGAGCGTTCCACCGCTGGCGGCGAAGACCACTCGCGACGCGCCGGCGGCGCGGGCGCCCTCGAGGACCCTCAGCGTCCCGAGCAGGTTGACGTCGGCGTCGAACACCGGGTCGGCGACCGATACGCGGACGTCGGCCTGGGCGGCGAGGTGGAAGACGACCTCGGGCTTGCGTCGGACGATGAGGTCCACCACCTCGGGAGACCGGATGTCCAGTCGGTGAAATGTCAGCTGGTTGTCGGCCGCACGGGCCCCGGCCAGATTGGTCAGCGATCCGGTCGACAGGTCGTCGATCACGTCCACCGAGTGGTCCTCGGCGAGGAGGCGGTCGACGAGGGTCGAGCCGATGAAGCCGGCACCTCCGGTGACGAGCGCACGCATGATCAGTTGCCCGAGGGGTAGCGCTCGCCGTCGAGCGAGGTGCCCGACGCGATCACCGCCCCCGCGCCGATGACGGAGATACCGGACACGGTGCACCGTTGGCCCACCGTTGCACCGGGACCGACGATCGATCCGTCGACGGATGCCCGGGCCGCGACGCGGGCCCCCGGAAGGAGCACGCTGTCCGTGACGGTCGCTCCGTCCTCGACCTGCGCACCGGCACCGACGACGGATCCGGTCACGTGTGCGGTGGGAGCCACGGAGGCTCCGCACCCCAGCAGTGAGCGTTCGACGGACCCCACCGAAGCGTCCGCTTGGCCGATGACCCAGACCCCGGGACCGAGCTCGGGGCGCTCGGTGGCATCGGGCGCCGGAGGTCCGGAGCGCCGACCGTTGAGCAGGTCACGATGGGCGCGCAGGTAGGCGTCGGGTGTTCCGGTGTCGAGCCAGTAGGCGTCCGAACCCATGGCGAAGAGGGTGCCGTCCGCCACCATCGCAGGGAACGTCTCCCGTTCGATCGACACTCGGACGTCGGGCACGATCCGCCCGAGCACCGAGGGCTCCAGGATGTAGATCCCGGCATTGATCAGGTTCGTGGGGGCCTCGTCACGGGGAGGTTTCTCGATGAAGGCGGTGACTCTTCCGTCATCATCGGTGGGCACGACCCCGAAGCTGCTCGGGTCGTCGACCGGCGTCAGAGCGATGGTTCCTTCGGCCCCGTGCCGGCGATGGAACGACACCAGTTCACTGATGTCGAAGTCGGTGAGGACATCGCCGTTGAGGACGACGAACGTGTCGTCGATGCCACCGAATGTCGCGGCGAAACGGATGGCACCCGCCGTGTCCAACGGCGTCGGCTCGACCGCATAGGTGGATCGCACACCCGCGATCACCCCGTCAGGATAGGCATCGGAGAATGCGTCCGGCCGATACCCGAGGGACAGCACCGCCTCATCGATCCCGTGGGAGGCCAGGTGCCCGAGCACCCGTTCGACCATGGCCTGCTCCACGATCGGGAGCATCTGTTTGGGGGCGGTCAGTGTCAGGGGTCGGAGGCGGGTTCCCTCGCCGCCCACCAGGACGACAGCCCTCACCCGTTCGATCCGCCAGGCTTCGTCGTCGTCGTGACGCTAGGTGCCGTGGTGGTGGTCGGCGAGGTTGTCGAAGTCGACGCCGGCACTGTGGATGAGGTCGAGGTACCGACAGGCACGGTCGTCGCCGTCGGAGTGGTGGTCGCGGTCGTCGGTCCGGCCTGGTCGGCCGTGATGAGGTTTGTGATGACGGTGGCCGGCGGCTTCGGGATGGTGACGTCGGCCGGGACGAAGGCCATCGTGATGAGCTGGCCGTTGGCGAACAGGAGGTTCTGGGGATCGCCCGGTGTCTCCGCCCCGTGCTTCGAGGTGAAGTTGGGCCAGCTGTAGACGATCACGACGCCGGGCTTGCCCGAGTCGGGCGTGCCCTTCGGGCAGACGTCACCATTCGTGTACGCCGACTTGCCCGGGTAGCGGAGGGTCGTGTTGGTCAGTTCGAGACCCTTGTAGTTCGACACGAACTTGCCGAGCGTGGCGTTGCTCCCCGACTCGGAGCTGTTCTTCGGATGGACCGTGACCACGCCGTTCCCGTTGGCCGTCAGGCCGGTCTTCGACGAGTTGGTGCTGGCCGGGAGATTCGCCTCGAACGTCCCGCACACGTTGATTCCCAGTCCTGCGTACCAGGTCTGTGACGTGGTCGGCGGGCCGGACGAGGAGGTCGACCTGTGGGTGAGCTGATAGCGACTGAGTCCGACGAGGAACAGCCCGACGACGCAGATGAGGACCAGGGTGGCATACCAGTTGACGGGCATCTGCCCGCGATATGTCCGACCTCCGCCCGTTGTGGCGGCGCGTTGCACCCACTTGCCCGTCGAATTGTTAGCCATGACCGTCCGACACCCTACAACGTCCGCCCGGTGCGTTCGTAAGCGGCAGGTGGATCGGGCGTCGGGGCGCTCCGACCCCCCGGCGCGACCCCATCACACCGCCACCGGGTCCGGGGGACAGGACCGGGTGCCACGACGGGTGCCACGACCGGTGCCCGGAGCCACCGGAGTTCGGCTCAGCCGACCCTCAGCCGACCCGGAACCGGGCGAGGCAGGCCAACCCCGTCCGCACGGCAGCACCCACCGCCACCAGGGGCAGGAGGAGCTTTCGCCAGCCCTCCGAGGTACGGAAGGCGAAGCGGAGCAACGACCGGTGGTGCTCGAGGATCATCCGGTAGGGATGACGATCGGTCGAGATGCCCTGGATGTGGGTCACCGCGGCGGCCGGGGCGTAGCTGACCCCGTAGCCCGCCCGACCCAGTCGCCAGCAGAGGTCGACGTCTTCGGCGTACATGAAGTACGACTCGTCGAATCCGCCGACCGCCTCGAAGGCGTCGCGGCGGGCGAGGAAGCAGGCACCCGACACCCAGTCGACCTCCATGGGGCCGTCCGGGTCCACGTCGAGGTCCGTGCGCCTGTAGTTCCGGGTGAAGCGGTTGTTCGGTGCGAAGGTGCCCAGGAGGGCGTGGCCGGCGGCGTCGACCATCGACGGGAACCGGCGTGCCGAGGGATACCGGTCGCCTTCGGGGGTGCGGATGAGCGGGCCGACCAGCGCGCACCCCCGATCAGCATCGATGGCCGCCACCAGTGCGTCGACGGCACCGGCGGGCACCTCGAGGTCGGGGTTGCAGACGAGCAGCAGTCCGAGATCGGTCGAGCCGGCCGCCGCGCCCCGATTGGCCGCTGCGCCATACCCGAGATTCTCTCCGGGGTCGATCACGACGAGATCGGGCACCGCTTCGAGTGCAGCCGTCACCGAGCCGTCCGACGAGCCGTTGTCCACGACGACGATCTCCGCCAGTCCCGAAGCCGCCAGATCCCCCACGCACCTCGCCAGAGACGGACCGGATTCGTAGTTCACGACGACCGCCGCGACACGCCCGGCGGCGGCGTCGCTCACGGATCACTCACGGATCGATCCGCGTGAACCGGTACTTGATCAGGGCGCGCAGTGCGCCGACACCGTCCCGCCAGGTGATCTTCTTGCCCTCGCTGATCTCACGGCCGGCATAGGAGATCGGCACCTCGTAGATCCGATAGCCCCGACGCAGCACCTTGGCCGTGATCTCCGGCTCGAAATCGAACTTGTCCGACTCGATGGTGATCCCCTCGAGCACCCGGCGGTCGAAGAGCTTGTAGCAGGTCTCCATGTCCGACATGGTCGACGAGTAGAGGACATTGGTGACCAGCGAAAGGAAGCGGTTGCCCATCCAGTGGAGCGGCATCATGTTCTTGCGCTGACCGGTGAACCTGCTGCCGTAGACGACCTGGGCCTTGCCGCGCAGGATCGGTTCGAGTAGGTTCGGCCAGTCCTCGGGGTCGTACTCGAGGTCGGCGTCCTGCACGAGGACGAGGTCACCGCGCGCCGCGCCGAGTCCGGTACGGATCGCGGCGCCTTTCCCCTGATTGACCGGGTGGGTCAGGGTTCGCACGGTCGAGTCCCCGAGCGCCGAGAGGACCTTGTCCGTGCCGTCGGACGATCCGTCGTCCACCACGATGACCTCGACGTCCACCGGCACGTCGACGGCCCGGATCCTCCGGATCACCTCGGCGACCGTCACACGCTCGTTGTAGACGGGCACGATCACCGAGAGCAGGTGGTACTCATGCACCCCGCCTCCGGGGGGAGGTTCGTGCGTGGACCCGTCGGTGTCGTTTCCTGTGGCCTCAGCCATGTGCCGGCGCTCCTCGTCCTTCCCCGCGGCTCGGGGTGGGCCCATTCTGTACCACCGGGCGGACGCCGCTGTTCACCGTCGCCACCCGGGCGATCACCCTGCGGACGACTCTTCGCCGGCGGTGTCCCGGATCCCGGGCCCGGCGATGCCCGCGTCATGGGCCAGATAGGCGGCCGTCGCCGAAAGTCCGTCCTCCAGGCTCGTCGTCGGCTCCCACCCGAGCTCGGCCCGGGCCACGGTGATGTCCGGGCGGCGGCGGGTCGGGTCGTCCGTGGGCAGCGGCCGGTGCTCGATGGTCGAGGACGACCCGAGCAGGTCGATGATGGTCCGGGCCAGCTGGATCACCGTGTACTCGTCGGGGTTCCCGATGTTGACGGGGCCCGCGAGCTGCGAGTCGAAGAGGGCGAGCAGACCCCGCACCTCGTCGGCCACGTAGCAGAGGCTCCGGGTCTGACTCCCGTCGCCGTAGACCGTCAGGGGCTCGCCCTGCATCGCCTGCAGGAGGAAGTTGGACACCACTCGGCCGTCGTCGGGTCGCAGACGGGGTCCGTACGTGTTGAAGATCCGGACGATGGCCGTGTCCGTCCCCAGCGTGCGGCGGTGGGCCATGGTCAGTGCCTCGCTGAAGCGCTTGGCTTCGTCGTAGACGCTGCGTGGCCCGACCGGGTTGACGTTGCCCCAGTACGACTCGGCCTGTGGGTGGACGTCGGGATCGCCGTAGACCTCACTGGTGGATGCCATCAGGAACCGGGCACCGTGGCGGTTGGCCAACTCGAGACCGCGACGCGTCCCCTCGCTGCCGACGGCCAACGTCTCGAGCGGGAGCGCCAGGTAGTCAGGGGGCGAGGCGGGACTGGCGAGGTTGAAGACGCCGGACACCGGACCGTCGACCGGGATGCCTGCGGAGATGTCGGCCTCGACCAGGCAGAATCCGGAGTGGTCGGCGAGGTGGGCGACATTGGCGCGGCGTCCGGTGGAGAAGTCGTCGACGCAGACGACCTCGTCACCCCGGGCGAGCAGCTGGTCGCAGAGGTGGGAGCCGAGGAAGCCCGATCCCCCCAGTACGACGACTCGGCCGCTCACCGGCGGCCGATCCCCACGTAGGAGAAACCGAGGCGGCGGACCTGTGCGGGGTCGAGGAGGTTGCGGGCGTCCACGAAGACCGGTGCGGCGAGAGCGTCGCGCACCTTGGCGAAGTCGAGCCACCGGAACTCGTCCCACTCGGTGAGGACGACGACGACCGAGGCACCCTGACAGGCGGTGTAGGCATCAGGGTAGGCGGACAGGGATCCGGGGCCCTCGGGGACGTCGAATCCCGGCACGGCGACCGATCCGGCGCCTTCGGGAACGATGACCGTCGGATCGTAGGCCCGGACCTCAGCGCCGCTCCCGGCCAGGCGGAGCGAAACCTCGACGGCCGGCGAGTTGCGGAGGTCGTCGGTGCCGGCCTTGAACGTGAGCCCCCACACCGCGACCACTGCTCCGGTGAAGTCCCCTTCGGCGGTGCCCGCCGGCAGCGAGGGTGCGACGGCGGTCCTGACCTTGGACACGACCCGCTCGAACTGTTCGTCGTTGGTGGCGATGGCACCCTTCAGGAACGAGAAGTCGTAGCCGGCCTGCTCGGCGATGTGCACGAGTGCGCGGGTGTCCTTGGGCAGGCAGCTGCCCCCCCATCCGGGTCCGGGCTTCATGAACTCGAACCCGATCCGCTTGTCGTAGCCGAGACCCAGGATGACATCCCGGACGTCGGCACCCACGGCCTCACACAGGCTGGCCACCGCGTTGACGAAGCTGAGCTTGGTGGCGAGGAAGGCATTGGACGCGTACTTGATCGTCTCCGCCGTTGCGGCATCGGTGATGAGCAGGGGTGCCTGCGTCCCGGCGAACAGTTCGCCCACCCGGGCGGCCGCCGCCTGGTCGTCGGCCCCGACCACGATTCGCTCCGGGTGCAGGCTGTCCGGCACCGCGGTCCCCTCGCGCAGGAACTCCGGGTTGGAGACGACCTGGACATCGGTGCGGCCGAGGACACGCTCCACCACCAGGGTGGAGCCGACCGGCACCGTGGACTTGTTGACGATGACCGTGCCGGGAGCCAGGTGCGGGCCGATCTCGGCGGCCACGGCCTCGACGAAGGACAGGTCGGCCGAGCCGTCGTCCCCCTGCGGGGTGGGCACGCACAGGAAGACGAACTCCGCACCCCGGATGGCAGCCGTAGCGCCCTGGACGAAACGCAGATTTCCTGCGGCCTGGCCTTCGCGTACCAACTCCTCGAGGTGCTCCTCGACGATGGGGACCTTCCCCCGTTGCAGCATGGCCACCTTGGCCGGGTCGGCGTCGCCGCACGTCACCCGGTGTCCGAGGTGGGCGAGCGTGGCCGCGGTGGGCAGGCCCACGTACCCCACCCCGATGACAGCCACGGTGTGGACCGTTCCCACATGGGGCGTCCCGAAGGCAGACTCGCCTTCCCCCGGGGAACCCGCGGGCTCACCCCCGTGTGCGAAGAGCATCGAGCTCAGAGACATTGCTGGTCACGTCCCATCATCTGGTCGTCTGGCGCCCGCGGGCGCGTTCGTCGGCTTGGAGGAACATCGGCCCGAATCGGCCCTGTCCTGAGTGAATTCACCCGGTCGGCCCCCGGCGTACGTCGTGTGGTCCGGTGCAATCCTGCAACAAACGTGGGTCGGAGCGAAAGGCCGGCCCCAGAGGTGTCCCGGATTGCCACCGGAACCTGCCCGGATCGCCACCGGAACCTGCCCGGATCGCCACCGGAACCTGCCCGGATCGCTCCGGCGGATCCGTGCACCAGCCGGGGCGGCACGGCGGTCAGTTCCCCTGGGCGGCACGACGGTCGGTACGCCTGGTCGGTTCGCCTGGTCGGTACGCCTGGTCGCCACGCCGGATCGGATCCGACTCAGGGCTCGTCGGGCAGCGCCGCCACCAAGCGGGCCAGGGCGCCCTCCCACCGGGGCAGCGCAGGGAGTCCCGACAGCCGGAGCGCGGCATTGTCCAGGCGGGAATTGGCCGGCCGGGGCGCGGGGCGCGGGGGATCCAGGTCAGCGGTCCCGATCGGTTCCACCCGTGCCGGGTCGTGCCCGGACGCGGCCAGTACCTCCCGGACGAATCCGAACCAGGTTGTCTCCCCCTGATTGGTCACGTGGAACGTGCCCGGTCGACGGTCGGCGCCCAGACGGACGACGGCCCTGGCCAGGTCCGCGGTAAATGTCGGACAACCGTGCTGGTCGTCCACGAAGCGAAGGGTCGAGTCCGGTGATGCGGCGGCCAGCCGCCGCACGGTCTTGACCATGTTGGCGCCATGGGCCCCGCTCACCCAGGCCGTCCGCACGATCGTCCCGGCGGGGCCGCAGAGGGACCGTACCTCCTGCTCCCCGCCGAGCTTGCTGCGCCCGTAGACGGAACGAGGGGCCGGCGTGTCCCATTCGACGTACGGATCGTCCGACGTGCCGTCGAACACGTAGTCGGTGGACACGTAGACGAGATGGGCGCCCACCGCGACGGCGGCCTCGGCCATGTGGCGCGTTCCCATGGCATTCACTGCGAAGGCCGTGTCGACATCGGACTCGCAGGCGTCCACGGCCGTGAAGGCACCGCCATGGAGGACGAGGTCGGGTCCGAATCCCTCGACGGCATCGCGGACGGCATCCCGATCAACCAGGTCGAGTGTGTCGATGTCGGTGGACAGGACCTCGAAGGTGCCGGACCCGATCGGCGGGAGGATGGATTCGTCGAGAGCCTCCGGCGGGAGACCACCGCACGGGATCCGGCCCGCCAGCACGTCCCTGACGTCCCGTCCGAGCTGGCCGTTGCCGCCGGTCACCAGCACCCGCAGCGGCGCACTCACCGCATCACCGTGGTGGCGCGCCGGCGGCCGGGCCGCTCCACGCCCCCTCGACGACGGGGGCACGGTCACGCAGGGGTTCCCACCAGCTGCGGTGGTCGGCGTACCAGCCCACCGTGTCGGCCAGGCCCTTGTCGAAGGGGACCGTGGGCTCCCAGCCCAGCTCCCGGCGGATCTTGCTCGAGTCGAGAAGGTACCGGCGGTCGTGGCTCGGGCGGTCGGGCACGATCTCCTTCAGCGACTGCGGCTTGCCGGTGGCGGCCAGGACGGCATCGGCGATCTCCTCGATCGACGCCTCCACCCCGCTCCCGACGTTGTAGGTCTCCCCGACCACTCCGTGCTGGAGGACCAGTTCGATGGCCCGGCAGTGGTCGTCGACGTGCAGCCATTCCCGCTTGTTCTGCGTCGACTTGTAGAGCGGCAGCGCCGTGTCGTCGAGGGCGCGCGCCGTGAACAGCGGGATCACCTTCTCGGGGAACTGGTACGGCCCGTAGTTGTTGCAGCAATTGGTGATCGTCGCCGGGAGCCCGTAGGTCTCGTGGTACGCCCGCACGGCATGGTCGCCACCCGCCTTCGAGGCGTTGTACGGGGTTCGGGGCCGGTAGGGGGTGGTCTCGGTGAACACCTCGTCCGAGTCGAGCGGAAGGTCACCGTAGACCTCGCACGTCGAGATGTGGTGGAACCGCGCGACACCGTGGCGTCGGGCCGCCTCCGCCAGGGCCTGGGTGCCCATCACGTTGGTCTGGAAGAACCTCGTGGGATCGAGGATCGCCAGGCTGTTGTGGGACTCGGCGGCGAAATTCACGATCACGTCGATGTCGTGCTCGGCCAGTGTGGCCGTCACCACCTCGAGATCCCCGATGTCACCCCGGACGAACGAGATGCGGTCCTCGACATCGTCGAGGTTCGGCCGGTTCCCGGCGTAGGTCAGCACGTCGAAGGCGACCACGGCGTCGTCGGGGTGGCGCTCGACCCAGTAGCGGACGAAGTTGGAGCCGATGAACCCGGCGCCGCCGGTCACGAGGAGTCGCATAGCGGACCAGCGTAGCCCCGGGGGGTGCACCTTCCCAGACCCGGCCGGGCCCGGACGGTTGCAGTTCGGGAAGCGATGGGGTGCGCTCCGCTCCTGGTCAGCGGGTGGTCAGGCGGTGGGACGAAGGTGCACGACATCGCCCGCGACGACGGTCTTGGTGTCTCCGTCCGACGTCACGATGAGGTGCCCCTCGGGACTGATCCCGGTGGCGGTCCCTTCGAACGAGGAGTCGGTGAGGTCCACCCGGACACGGGTTCCGATCGTGGTGCAGGCGGCGGCGAGGCCCCGGGACAGCCGTTGCCGGCCGGCGGGGGTGCCGAGTTCGGCGGTCCGAGGGTCGAGTGCGGCGAGCAGTCCGTCGAGCAGCGCTTCTCGGTCGACCGGGGCGCCGGCCAGCATCCGTAGTGACACGGCCAGACCCCGGAGCTCGGGCGGGAGGTCGGCGTCACCGGCCGGCCAGTTCACGTTGATTCCGATCCCCACCACGATCGGGGCGGGCAGGCCCCCGGATCCGGCCACCGGGAGCAGATCCGTCTCGGCCAGTACCCCGGCCAGTTTCCGACCGCTGCCGTCCACCAGGTCGTTCGGCCACTTGATCCCGACGGCTCGGGGGGTGGAGGGGCCCGACTCCCGCCCGTCCCGGGTGCCCTGGACCGACCCGATGCCGAGCGCCCCGATGGCATCCACCGCGGCGAGCGCCACGGCCGTGGTCGCCAGGTGGCGGTCGGCCGGGTCGAGGGCCGGCCGGAGCAGGACGGACAGCAGGAGGTTGGCGCCCGGTGGGGCCTCCCAGGACCGGCCCAATCGTCCCCGTCCGGCGGTCTGATGGTCCGCCACCGCCACGACGCCCTCGGCGGCCCCGGCCCTGGCTTCGTCGAGCAGGTAGCGGTTGGTGGAGTCGATGGACTCGAACCGTCGGACCTCGGCGAACCGGTTCTGCGGCATGGCACACACCCTACGGCCCGTGCCAGGCTGTGGGGCCGGTCCGGGGCCACCTGTGCCGGAGTGCCCACCGTGGGCGTGACAGAGTGTGGGCGCCCCACCGTGGGGCGAGTTGCACGACCTGCCGACGTCGGCAGGTACGGTCCCGTGCCACACCGAGTTCGAAAGGCGCAGCGTGCTCAAGAAGGTCCTCATCGCCAACCGGGGAGAGATCGCCGTCCGGGTCATCCGGACCTGCAAGGAACTGGGAGTGGCCACTGTCGCCGTCTACTCCGAGCTCGACCGTGACGCACTGCACGTGCGGCTCGCCGACGAGGCCTACGCCCTCGGAGGACAGACCGCCGCCGAGTCGTACCTCAACACCGAGGCCATCCTCGACGTCATCGAGCGCAGCGGCGCCGACGCCGTGCACCCCGGGTACGGGTTCTTCTCGGAGAACACGGACTTCGCGCGGGCCATCACCGAGCGGGGCGTGACCTTCATCGGACCCCCGCCCGAGGCCATCGACGTGATGGGCGACAAGATCAGCGCACGCCACGCCGCCGAGCGGGCCGGTGTGTCCGGCGTGCCCGGACGTACCGATGTGCTCACCTCGCCCGACCAGATCGTCGAGTTCGGCAACGAGTTCGGGTGGCCCGTGGCCATCAAGGCCGCCTACGGCGGTGGCGGGCGCGGCATGAAGGTCGTCCAGGGGCCCGACGAGGCGGCCGAGGCGCTCGAGTCGGCCATGCGCGAGGCGCTGGCCTACTTCGGACGCGACGAGTGCTACGTGGAGCGCTACCTGGCGTGGCCCCGGCACGTCGAGATGCAGATCATCTGCGACACCCACGGCAACGGCATCTGGCTCGGCGAGCGCGACTGCTCGGCCCAGCGACGTCACCAGAAGCTCGTCGAGGAGAGCCCCGCACCGCTCTTCCCGCACGACGTGCGGGTCGCCATGGGCGAGGCCTCCATCAAGGTGGCGCAGGCGTGTGGCTACGTCAACGCGGGCACCGTCGAATTCCTCTACCAGGAGGGCGAGTTCTTCTTCCTCGAGATGAACACCCGGCTCCAGGTCGAACACCCCGTCACCGAGTTCGTGACCGGCCTCGACCTCGTCGAGTGGCAGCTCCGGGTGGCGTCGGGTGAGCCCCTCGGATTCACCCAGGACGACGTCCAGTGCAACGGGCACTCGATCGAGGTCCGTATCAACGCCGAAAATCCCGCCGGTGGCGCCTTCATTCCCTCTCCCGGCACGATCTCGAGACTGGTCGCACCGGGTGGTCCGGGTGTCCGGCTCGACGCCGGATACGAGTCGGGCGACACCGTCAGCCAGTTCTACGACAACCTCGTCGCCAAGCTCGTGGTGTGGGGCCACGACCGGGAAGCCGCCCGCCGCCGCATGCTGCGCGCCATCGAGGAGACCGTGATCGAAGGGGTCGCCACGACGCTGCCGGCGGACATCGCCATCCTCAGCCACCCCGACTTCATCGCCGGCGAGCACTCCACCAACTGGGTGGAGCAGACCCTCGACCTGACCGGCGTCACGTCGGACGCCACGGCGGTCGCCCCCACCTCCGGCCCGTCCGAGGACGGTGAGGAGACGCCCCGGGTGCTCCGGGACGTGACTGCCGAGGTCGACGGACGCCGCTACCAGGTCAAACTCTGGGTGCCCGATCTCGGCGACGCCATCGCCGTCCATGCCGGTGGCGCGGCCAAGGGCACCGGCCCGAAACGCCCGAAGGCGGCAGCCGGTGGTGCCGCCGGCTCCGGAACGGTGGCTGTCCCGATGCAGGGGACCATCGTCAAGGTCCTGGTCGAGGAGGGCGATACGGTCGAGATCGGCCAGACCGTCTGTGTACTCGAGGCCATGAAGATGGAGAACAACGTCAACGCCGAGAAGTCCGGGACGGTCAAGGAGGTCCGGGTCGCCCCGGGCGAGTCCGTCGGCCCCGGTGACGTCATCGCCGTCATCGAATAGCCCGCCGCACCGGATCGACCGACACGACCGACACGACCGACACGACCGACTCGACCGACACGACCGACACGACCGACACGACCGACTCGACCGGAGCCGTACCCCTCGGAGCTACAGCCCCGGACCGACCCACCGGTCGCCGCGTCGGTCCGGACGATCGGAGGAGCAGGCATGGCACAGGTCACCGCTGGTAGCACCGCCTCGACGGCGAAGGAGATGGCACGTTCGGCGATCGATGCCCGGCTCGACGACCTGGTCGGGTTGAGTCACGCGATCCATGCCGATCCGGAGCTCTCCTTCGACGAGGTGCGGTCGTCCGCACTGACGATCGAGGCCCTCGAGCGAGGGGGTTTCCAGGTCTCCGCCGGGACGGCCGGCCTTCCCACCGCATTCATCGCCGAGGCGGGCGATGGTCCCCTGGTGCTGGCCATCTGTGCCGAGTACGACGCACTGCCCGATATCGGCCATGCCTGCGGACACAACATCATCGCGGCCACCGCCGTCGGCGCGGGCCTCGGTCTGCTGCCGCTGGTCGACGAACTCGGACTGACCGTCCGCGTGGTGGGGACACCGGCCGAGGAAGGGGGTGGCGGCAAGGTGATCATGCTCGACGCCGGCGCCTTCGACGGCGTCCACGCGGCGATGATGGTCCACCCGTGGGCCACCGAGCGCCTCGAGGCCACCTGCCTGGCGGTCCACCACTTCGATGCCGCCTTCGCAGGGCGCACGGCCCACGCCTCGGCCGCACCGTGGCAGGGGATCAACGCCGGTGACGCCATGGTCCTCGCGCAGGTGGGGCTCGGACTCCTCCGCCAACAGCTGCCACCCGGCGACCAGGTCCACGGCGTGGTCACCGAGGGGGGCGAGGCGGCCAACATCATCCCTTCGCGGGTGACCGGCCGCTTCATGGCCCGCTCCCTCACCCTCCAGGGTCTGGAGCAGTTGGTGCCCCGGATCGAAGCCTGCTTCGAGGCAGGTGCCCTCGCCACCGGGGCCGCCGTGACCTTCACGCCGCTGGCCCCCGACTACTCCCACATGGAGAGTGATCCCGACCTGCTCGCCCGTTACCGGACGAACGCCGAAGCACTGGGACGAACCTTCGACCTCGACGACCGGGGCGCCCCGCGGCCCACCCTGTCGACCGACATGGCCAACGTCTCCCTGGCCCTACCGACGATCCACCCGCTGCTGGCGATCGAGTCCCACGGAGCGGTCAACCACCAGCCCGAGTTCGCGGCCGCCTGCGTGACGGACTCCGCTGACACCGCCGTGCGGGACGGCGCTTTGGCCATGGCCTGGACCGCGGTGGACGCCGCGCTGCCGGGCAGCCTCCGTGACCGCCTGCTCGCCCGCCCCGGGTCGTGACCCCGTCGGCCACCGAACCGGGCCCCGAGCCGGGCTCCCCACCGGTTCCCGACACGGACCCGGCCGCGGCACCCGACACTGATCCCGCTGCCGGCCCGCCGGTCACCGGCCTGACGCCGGACCTCCCGATCCGCACCGAGCGGCTGCTCCTCCGCCCCTGGCGAGACGACGACCTCGACGCCTTTCATCGGCTGCGGGGCGATCCGGAGGTCGCCCGCTTCCTCTACGACGTTCCGCTCAGTCGCGACGAGGCCCGTGCGAAGCTCGACACCCTGCGCACCACGATCTCGGAGCCAGGCCCGTGGATGAACCTCGCCGTGGAGGTGGTCGCCACCGGCGAGGTGGCCGGTGACGTCGGACTCGCATGGGTGAGCGACGTCCACCGCCTGGCCGACATCGGCTACGCATTCCTCCCTGAACATCGTGGCCGCGGCTACGCCACCGAGGCGGCGACCGCCATGGTCGACCTGGCCTTCACCGAGCTCGACTGTCACCGGGTGGCCGGACACATCGACGCCCGCAACACCGCATCGGCGGCAGTTCTCCAGCGTCTCGGCATGCGCCTCGAGGCGCATCTGGTGGAGAACGAATGGGTCAAGGGTGCGTGGTCCGACGAGTCGATCTTCGCCGTCCTCGCCTCCGAGTGGACGGCACGTCGGGACGGCGGCTGACGCCGAACACCGCCCATTCGACCCACACCAGTCGCACTGCAGACACACCAGACACACCAGACACACCAGACACCCGTCAGACACGCGTCAGACACGCCAGACACACGCCTCGTGTCCACCACACGCCGAACGCCCACCGGCCCGCCGGCCCACGACCCCCGCACGGACGACGGTGAGAGATCTGCGGTGAGCGGTCAGTGGCGAGCGGTCAGCCGTTGGGGTGGAATTCCCCGAACACGCCCCGCAGCACGTCGGACACCTCGCCGAGCGTGGCCATGCGCGCCAGCGCCACCTTCATGGGGACGAGGAGGTTCTGCGTGCCGCGGGCGGCAGCCTCGACGTCGGCCAGTGCGGCATCGACACCTGACTGGTCGCGTTCGGCCCGCACGCGCCCCACCCGGGCGACCTGCGAGCGTTGGAGCTCGGCGTCGATCGGGAAGACGTCGGTGGGGGCACCCTGCTCGTCGACGAACTTGTTCACCCCGACGACGACCTTGTGGCCGCTGTCGATGTCCTTGGCGTAGGCGTAGGCGGCCTGCTCGATCTCCTGCTGCATGTACTGGGCCTCGATGGCGTCGACGGCGCCGCCCATGCTGTCGATCCGCTCGAGATAGTCCCAGGCCGCGGCCTCGACCTCGTCGGTCAGCGACTCGACGAACCAGGAGCCGGCCAACGGGTCGACGGTGTCCGCCACACCCGACTCGTACCCGACGATCTGCTGGGTCCGCAGTGCGATCTTGGCGGCGTGCTCGGTGGGGAGGCCGAGAGCCTCGTCGAACCCGTTGGTGTGGAGGCTCTGCGTCCCGCCCAGGGCGGCGGCCATGGCCTGGACGGTCACCCGGACGATGTTGTTCTCCGGCTGCTGGGCGGTCAGTGTCGACCCGCCGGTCTGCGTGTGGAAGCGCAGCAGCTGCGACTTCTCGTTCTGCGCGCCGAACCGCTCCTTCATGATCCTGGCCCACATCCGACGGGCGGCCCGGTACTTGGCCACCTCTTCGAAGAGGTTGTTGTGGGCGTTCCAGAAGAAGCTGAGGCGCGGGGCGAACTCGTCGACGGCCAGTCCGGCGGCCAGCGCGGCCTCGACGTAGGCGATCCCGTTGGCCAGGGTGAAGGCGATCTCCTGCACGGCCGTCGAGCCGGCCTCCCGGATGTGGTAGCCGGAGATGGAGATGGTGTTCCACGCGGGCAGGTGCTCCGCGCAGTACGAGAAGGTGTCGGTCACGAGCCGCATCGACGGCCGGGGTGGATAGATGTACGTGCCCCGCGCCACATACTCCTTCAGGATGTCGTTCTGGATGGTGCCGCCCAGGAGCTCGGGGTCGATCCCGTCCTCCTCCGCGACGAGTTGGTAGAAGAGGAGGAGGACGGCCGCCGTGGCATTGATGGTCATCGAGGTCGTGACCTTGTCGAGCGGCAGACCGGCCAGGAGGGCCCGCATGTCCTCGAGGCTGTCGATGGCCACGCCCACCTTGCCGACCTCGCCCTCCGAGCGGGGGTGGTCGGAGTCGTAGCCCATCTGGGTCGGCAGGTCGAAGGCGCAGGACAGCCCGGTCTGCCCGGCGTCGAGGAGGAACTTGAACCGCTCGTTCGTGGCCTCGGCCGTGCCGAATCCGGCGTACTGGCGCATCGTCCACAGGCGGCCCCGGTACATGTCGGGGCGGATGCCCCGCGTGTAGGGGAAGGAACCGGGCTCACCGAGCCTGGTCTCCGGGTCCCACCCGGCGAGGTCGGCGGGGCCGTAGACCTGGTTGACGGTGATCCCCGAGTCGGTGACCCGCTCGTGCTCCGGTGTTCCTGACGCGGTCTCAGATGCCATGGCCGACAGGTTACGGCCACGAGGGGCCGAACCCGAAACCGTGATCCGCTCAGTCGCTGGTGGCCGCTCCGACCGGCACCTGGTTGGTCACGTCCGGCAGCTCGAGCCGTCCGGGTAGGAAGAGCGCAGGCAGCACGGCCAGGGCGCACACGGCGAACGACCACCAGAACGAGGTAGCGAACGCCTCGGCCAGCCGGTTCACGACGCTCGGCGGGAGCGCGTGGGCGGCCATGGTGCCGAGCGAGGTGTCCTGGCCCGGGAAGCGCCGGGTGATCTGGTTCGACAGCACCACGGCGAACACGGCGACGCCGATCGACCCACCGACCTGCCGGATGATGTTCGTGGCGGTGCTCGCCCGCGGCACCTCGGCATGCGTGAGTCCCCGGTACGACGCGGCGAAGACGGGCATCATGCCGAACCCGAGCCCGATACCCCGCACGAAGAGGGCGAGTGCCAGGAAGACGTAACTGGTGGTGCCGGACACCTGGGTGTAGGCGAGGGTCCCGAGCGCCAGGAGCGCCATCCCCCACGGAACCGTCCGACGGGGACCGAACCGGTCGGCCAGGTTGGCGGCCGGGCGCATGGCCAGGGCGGCCCCGATGCCCTGGGGGGCCATGAGCAGGCCGGCGAGCCACGGCGACTCGCCCCGGCACACCTGGTAGTAGAGCGGCAGCAGGAACATCGTCCCGTAGAGCGTGGCGCCGGTCAGGAAGATGCAGATCGTGGCCACCGAGAAGCTGCGCCGGCGGAACAGGTGCATGTCGAGCAGTGGCTCCGGGGCCCGGAACGAACGCCAGACGAAGCCGGCGCACAGCAGTACGCCGGTCGCCAGGCTGCCCTGGACGCCCCGTGAGGAGAATCCACCTTCGCTGCCCACCTCGGACAGCCCGTAGACGAGCAGGGCCAGGCCAGGCGCCAGCAGCAGGAAGCCGATCAGGTCGAAGCGGTGGTCACGATCGCGTGGCGTCGTCTCCAGGAACCGCATCGCCAGGATCAGGGCCACGATCCCGATGGGCACGTTGACGAAGAAGATCCAGCGCCACGACACGTTGGAGACGATGGCCCCGCCGATGACCGGCCCCAGGATCGGGCCGAGCAGGGTCGGGATACCGATGACGGCCATGACCCGGTTCATCTTGTCGGGGCCGGCGGTCCGCGCCATGATCGCCTGGCCGACCGGCATGATCATGCCTCCGCCGAAGCCCTGGAGGACCCGGAACGCGATGAGGGCCGTGGCCGACCAGGCCAGGCCGCAGAGCACGGAACCGGCCAGGAACAGCACGAGGGACGTCATGTAGACGGGCTTTCCGCCGAAGCGGTGCATGGCCCAGCCGCTGAGCGGGATCACCACGGCCAGCGCCAGGAGGTAGCCGGTCGTCACCCACTGGATGGTGTTGACCGTGACATGGAAGTCCTTGGCCAGGGTCGGGAGGGCCACGGCCACGATCGTCGTGTCGAGGATGGCCATGATCGTGCCGAGCACGACGACGACCCCGGCGCGGCGCACCTCGGGGCTCAGACGGTTGTCGGAGGCGGGGGGTGCGGCCTCGGCGCTGGCAGACGTCATCGCATCCTCGGGGGGTCGACGGAGAGGGTGGCCCCACCATATCCGGAGGCGGCCTCGACCTGGACGGTCCGCGTTCGGCGGACGAGTAGACCACCGGATGTGCCACTCGCACTCTTCGACCTCGACAACACCCTCCTCGACCGCGAGGCCGCCTTCGCCGCATGGGCCCGCCGGTTCTGCGACACCTGGGGACTGCCCGAGGGGAGCCACGCCCAGCTGGTGGCGGCCGACGACGACGGCATGCGGGACCGGGAGGACATGCTCGCCGACGTGCGGGACCGCTTCGGCCTGGAGGTTCCGCTGGACGACCTCGTGGGGGCCTACCACGTGGACTACCCCGCGGAGTTCTCGTTCCCCGATCCTTCCCGTGCCGCGCTGCGGAGGCTCCGGTCCTCGGGCTGGAAGGTCGCGGTCGTCACCAACGGGCCGAAATACCAGGAACGCAAGCTGGAGGTGACGGAGCTGGGTGACGAGGTCGACGCCGTCTGCGTGTCGGCGGTCGTCGGCTCGTGGAAGCCCGACCCCGGCATCTTCACCGAAGCCGCCCGTCGGTGCGGGTGCGAGCTCGAGGGCTGGATGGTCGGCGACTCCGCGACCGCCGACATCCGTGGCGGCCAGGGCGTCGGCCTGCGCACCATCTGGTTCCACCGGGGCCGGACCTGGGACCTCGACGGCCCGGGTCCGGACGCCGTCGCCGCCGACATTCCGTCGGCCGTCGGCATCATCCTCGACGGTGGACCGCCCGGCCGATAGCCGGATCCGACCCAGTTCAGACGGCCGGGATCCCACGAACGCGCCTCCGGGGGCGGCGCTCGGGACCGCAGGTTCGACTCGCCGGTGCACCCCACCGAACCGGGCGATCGGGGGTCTGGGCGGCCCGGGTGGCACCCCCGCGGAAGCTAGCCTTCGGACATGGCGGGACGATCCGGATGACGGCCGACGTGGCGCCGGTGACGACCGAGCGATCGGACCCGGTGACCGCCACGCAGTCGGAAGAGCTCCGGCGGCGCGCCAGGCAACCCTCTGGACGCCGGGAACCGTCTCGACACGGGCAATCCTCCGGACGCCGGGTCACCGGCTGGTACGTGCTCGCCGCCCTGACCGTCGTGGCGGTCCTCCTCGGCCTCTTCCTCCGCATATGGATCCTCGGGCACGCCCCGATGAACTCCGACGAGGCGACGACCGGACTCGTGGCGCACCAGATCCTGCGCGGCCACTTCTCGGCCATCACCTGGGGGCAGTCCTACGGCGGGGTCGAGGCGTACGTCGTGGCCATGGGATTCCTCCTGTTCGGGCAGTCGCCGTTCGTCCTCGACGCCACACCGGCCGTACTGGCGCTCGTCGGGTGCGTGCTCATCTGGCGGATCGGCCGGCGCCTGCTCGCACCGGCAGCGGGACTCGTGGCGGGTGCGCTGGCCTGGGTGTGGTCCGAGTCGTCGCTGTGGAATTCCACCCGGGAGACCGGCTACCACGAGGTGCAGATGGTCCTCGCCCTCGGGTTCCTCCTGCAGGGCGTGCGGATCGTGCAACGGAACCGGGACGAGGGGTCGGACCGGTGGGCCGACTGGGTGGTCCTCGGCCTGATCGGTGGCGTCGGCGCCTGGGCGTCCCCGGAGGTCGTGCAGATCATCCTGCCGACCGGTGTGTTCCTCGTCGTCAACTTCCGCAGACGGCCCCTCCGTTGGATCGGTGCCCGGGCCGCGACGGTCGCCGCCGCCGCGCTCGTCGGCGTCTCCCCCTGGATCTGGTCCACCCTCCATCCGACGGACCGGACCCCCATACCGGCACTCGAGCCCTTCGGCGGGCGGTTGCACACGTTCTCCGTCCACGTGCTGCCGATGCTGCTCGGCCTGCAGGTCGAGGGCCCCGGCGACTGGGAGGGTGGCCGAGCGTTCGGATTCGCCGTCTACGGAGCCCTCGTGGCTCTCGTCGTCGCCTGCTCGGTGGTGCTCGTCGTGCGGCGACGCGACGCGTGGGTCCTGGTCCTCGCCCTGGCCCTGTACCCGTTCCTCTATGCCGCCTCCCCGGCCGCGTGGTTCTGGAACGACGGACGCTACGGACTCACGCTCACGCCACTCCTGTCGCTCGTGCTGATCGGTGGCCTCTGGCAGCTGGTCCGACCCGGGGCGGTGACCTGGGTGGCGGGTGCGGTACTCCTGCTCGCATGCCTGTCCACGATCGTCGCGTTCAACGACGGATTCGGCGCGGTCTCCGCCCCGGGTCGGCTCACGACGTTCACCTCCGATCCCAACACCGCGGTGCATGCGCTGGCCGGAGGTCTGACCGGCCTGCACGTGACACGGGCCTACGCGGGCTACTGGGTGGCTGACGATCTGACCTTCGAGTCGGGCGGAAGGATCGACGCCAGGTCGCTCACCGAGGCGACCCGCAACCTGCCGGCTTCCCCTCAGGCCGGCGGCGGACGCACGGCGTGGATCTTCGTCCCCGACTCCTCGATGGGCGCCCTGGAGAGCCAGCTCGGCGCCACGGTGGGACTCGATCCCGGCACGCTGACCGGACCCGGGTTGACCGCCTGGCTCGATCGCCACGGCATCACCTACACGGAGCGCTCGATCGCCGGATTCGACGTCGTGGTCCCGTCGCGCACCGTGAGCCCCGCCGAGATCGGCGTACCGGTGACCGCCACGTAGGCCCTCGGCGTCCCGATGGCGTCAGCCGTCCCGATGGCGTCAGGTGGTCAGGTGGTCAGGTGGTCAGGTGGCCAGGTGGCCAGGTGGCCAGCCGGCCGATCAGGCGGCCGGCGCCTCGATGGCGTGGGGCATGCACAGGTCGTCGTACTCGGCGATGACGATCTCGGCGGCTTCGGGACCGCAGGCGGGGCACGCCGGGTCACGCCGGACCTTGAAGGTGCGGAAGCTCTGCTCGAGGGCGTCGTAGGCGAGGAGGCGGCCCTGCAGCGTGTCGCCGATCCCGAGGAGCACCTTGATGGTCTCCACCGCCTGGAGGGAGCCCACGATGCCGGGTAGCACACCGAGCACACCGGCCTCCGAACAGCTGGGAGCCAGCTCAGCGGGGGGCGGCTCGGGCAGCAGGCAGCGGTAGCACGGTCCCTCGTAGGGATTGAATACGGTGACCTGGCCCTCGAACCGGAAGATGGATCCGTGGATGACCGGAATCCGCTTCAGCAGTGACGCGTCGTTGACCAGGTACCGCGTCGGGAAGTTGTCGGTGCCGTCGACGATGACGTCGTAGCCGTCGATGATGTCGAGGATGTTGTCGGCGCCGAGGCGTACGTCGTAGGTGACCACGTTCACGTCCGGGTTGATGAGTGTCAGCGTCTTCTTGGCCGAGTCGACCTTGCGCTCGCCGATCCGGTCGGTGTTGTGGAGGATCTGCCGCTGCAGGTTGGAGGCGTCGACCACGTCCATGTCGATGATGCCGAGGGTGCCCACGCCGGCGGCCGCCAGGTAGAGGGCGGCGGGCGATCCGAGCCCGCCGGCGCCCAGCAGGAGCACCTTGGAGTCCAGGAGCTTCAGCTGACCGGTCTCCCCCACCTCGGGCAGGAGCAGGTGGCGCTGGTAGCGGTTGCGCTGCTCGGGGCTGAGCGACCGTGGTGCCGCCCAGGCCCGCCCCTCGTCCTTCCACCGGTTGAAGCCGCCGGCCACGGAGGCCACGTCGGTGTAGCCGAGCTGCTGCATGGTGTCGGAGGCGAACGCCGAGCGCACCCCGCCGGCGCACATCACGAGCACGTGGGCCGACTTGTCGGGGATCCGACCCTCGATGGAGGTCTCGAGGTTCCCCCTCGGCAGGTGGACGGCGCCGGCGATGGCGCCCTGCTCGTACTCGTCGGGCTCGCGCACGTCGAGCAGGATGGAGCCGGGCCTGGCCAGTTCGGCCTCGGCCTCCTCGGTGGTGATCTCCCGGATGTTGGCCTTGGCTGCGGCGAGCATCTCTCTGAAGGTGGGCACGGCGGTCTCGCTTCCTGACGGGTCGGCGGGATGGTGGTCGGACGACCGACGACGGTCGCCGGTCGACCCACGTCGGAGCCATCCCTACGGCTGCCTACGACGGGGTAAACGCTACCAGGATGGTCAACATTCCCCCTCGGGCGCCGGGCTCGCCGCCGGGGAGTGCCCGCCGTTCGGAACGGCGGGCATCAGGAGAGCCCGCCGCTGGGGTGGTCCCGCCGGCCAGGAGCGCCGGGCGTGGCGGAGGGCCGGGCGTTCAGGAGGTGACGATCGCCGAGGCCGGCGGGATGGTGCCCGGACCGCTGGCCACGCATCCGGCCAGGACCGACGGGTCGGGCGGTGCGGCGAGCTTCGGCGGAGTGAGGAATGCCGGCGCGGCATGGAGGTCCACGGAGTCCAGGAGGTCGTCGGCGGCGCCGTCCCGGTGCGTCAGGGCCGGGAGGTTCCACTTGGTCTCGACGAGCTTGAGGAACGAGGTGTGGTCGTGGACCACGCGTGAGACGTAGTCCTTGCGGGCGTAGGGCGACACGACGCCGGCGGGGACCCGGAACCCGTAGCGGTCGAACGAGCCCGGGGTGTCGCCCGGTGCGAGGTCCGGCGGCACCGAGTCGGGGACGGCGGCGGCCGGTGGGGCCACGTGGTCGTAGTAGCCGCCCGACTCGTCGTAGCACCACAGCAACAGCGTGTGGGGCCACTGCGGCGACGCCATCACGGCCGTCACCACCTTGGCCAGGAACTGGTCGCCGTACTGGACGTCCTGCGGGTCCTCCTCGGAATTCGAGCCGAAGTCGGGGTCGACCATGCTCACCGAGGGGAGCATCCCGGCGGCGGCATCCGCGTAGAACTGGTCCATCTTCGTCAGGTGGGAGGAGAAACCGGGCAGTGAGGCCTGGTACGACCAGATGAGGGCGGACGGGAGGCTGGCGTAGTAGTTCTTCCAGGAGATGCCGTGGGCGTCGAGCGATTGGAAGATCGTGCCGTTGGGCGGCGCGGCGCTCGGGAACACGTCGGTCAACAGACCGAGCGATGTCCCGGCCATCAGGTACCGCCGGTTCGGGTACGTCTGGGCACCGACGGAGCAGAAGTAGCGGTCGCACACGGGGAAGGTCGCCGCCAGCGAGTTCACGAACGGCACGACCTCCGGCTCGAGGTAGCCCATCGAGACGGGTCCGCTCTGGCTACCCACGAACCCGTCGTTGGCGCCGTCGGCGTACGAGGCCCAGAAGGCGTTCCACGTGTTGTACGGCTCGCCCTCGGGCTGGCACGGATTGGGCATGGGGAACGCCCGCAGCGAGGTGCCCGGTCCGGGCGGCGCGATCGGCGAGCCCGTCGGCCAGGGATTGGCGGCCGTCGGCTTTCCCGACTTGTCCAGGGTGAAACCGTCGCCGCGGCCCCGCTGCATTCCGAGCACGTTGTCGTAGGAGTGGTTCTCCATCATCACCACGATGATGTTCTCGATCTGCGGCAGCTGGTCGGTTCCGGCGGCTGCGCCCGGATTGGGCCGCTCGCCCGGCTGGAGCACCCTCGTCGGCGTCGTCGTGGGGCTCGTCCCGCCGGTGGTCGACGTCGACGACTCCGACGAGGAAGAGCAGGCGCCGAGGCCGGCGGCGGCGGCACCGGCCAGCGCGCCCCCGAGGAGCATCCGTCGGGAGAAGGCGGGGGGACGGCTCATGTACCGCACCGTAGTGACCGGGCCGACGGCCGACAACCGGCCCGGCGGTAGCGTGCCCGGCATGGAATTCGCGGAGGCGGCCCGGCGGCGGCACATGACACGGAACTTCCGCGACGCACCGCTCGCCCCCGGCGTGCTGGACGACTTGGTGGCGGGGGCGATGTCCGCGCCCTCGGCCGGCAACACGCAGGGCCGGGACCTGGTGGTGCTCGAGGGCCCCGAGCAGACTGCCCTCTACTGGGAGGCCACGACGGATGCACCATGGCGAGCGAGGTCCCGCCGCTACGAAGGGATGGCCCGGGCACCGGTGGTGGTGCTGGCGTTCTCCGATCCCGGGGCCTACGTCGAGCGCTACCTCGAGCCGGACAAGGTCCGGGCCGACGGTGCCGAGGTCGAATGGGTCGTGCCCTACTGGCACGTCGACGCCGCCTTCGCCGTGATGACGCTGCTGCTCGGGGCGGCCGATCGCGGTGTCGGCGCCGCGTTCCTGGGCAACTTCCGGGGTGAGGACGCGCTGAAGTCGGCGATCGGCGCCCCTACGAGCATGCGCTGGCTGGGTGCCGTGCTGCTCGGAGAGCCCGACCTCCCGGACCCGCCTTCGACATCGATCGGCAGGGCGCGGCGCACGGTCGAGGAGAGTGTCCATCGCGGGCACTGGTAGGCCACCCGGTCGCGTCAGGCCGCACCGCGCTCCCCCGCGGCGCCAGCTGGGTTCGACGGCCGGAGCGTCAGCCACGCACCGGCGTTCGCCGCGATCTACCATGGCCGTCTGGCAGCCGTCCGGCGGACGGCCCACACAGCACGACGGGGTCGGTTGCATCATCGGCGGACCCGGTGCCGGAAAGGAAGGCTGCGGTGACGGACACCACCATTGACGTGGGACCTGGAGCGCCCACCGACACAGTGCACGGGGCGCCGACCGGTGCGGTGCGGGCGGGCGAGCCCGGTGCCACGCCGCCCGGCGCCGGAGGGCACGGCCCGCCACCCGTTCCCAGCTTCAACATCGTGCCCGTGCGCGCGTTGCCCGTGGTGGCCGTGGTCCTGGTCGGTCTCATCGTGGCCATCGCCTCCAACAACCTCTGGGCGCTCACCTTCTTCCACGTGGCCGGCGGCGGCCTGTGGACGAGTCTCGACCTCTTCCTGGGCCTGGTCCTCGGGCCGATCATGGGGAGTCTCACGATTCCGGCACGGATCGAATTCACCACGAAGTTCATGCCGAAGATGCTGCTGATCATGCCCACACTCGTGGCCATGACCCTGGGTGCTGGATTCCAGCTCGCCCGTCATGTGGGCAATCTCGAGGCCGACTACCCCCACCACGGGTGGGTCGTGGCGTCGTACATCGTCGTGGGAATCATGGCGGTCATCGCCCTCGGACTCCTGGAGCCGGCCAACCTGGCCGTGCTCTTCGAGCTCAAGAAGCCCCGACCCAACGGGGCACGGATACAGCGGCTGATGAAGGTCTTCATCTACACGGCGGGGATCACCGGCGTGCTCCAGATCCTGACCATCCTGATCATGACCTTCCTGGCCAGCCGATGAGTGCGACCGCCGACGTGCTGCCCCCCGGGTTCGGCGAGCCCGACGCCGAGGACCTCCGCCAGGCCGGATTCCCCCCGGTCATGCCCATCGCCATTTCGACGCTGGTACTGATCGTGACCGGCGGCATCGTCGTCGCCGCCCAGTACGGTCGGCCGCCGAAACTCACCATTCCGGTGATCCTCCTCGGTCTGGCTGCGGTGCTCCTGCTGGTGAACGCGGTCCTGGTGGTCCGCATCGAGGAGTTCGCCCGCCCCGTGTTCCACCGGGTCCTCGGCTGGGCCCTGCTGGCCTACGTGGTGATCGCCGGCATCCTCGAGTACGTCTTCATCTACGACCACACCCCGGGCCGGGAGCTCGCCCTCTTCAGCGCCATGCTCGTGCTCTTCGCCCTGGACGTCCCACTGATGCTGTCGTACTCGGTGGCCCGCTGGCAGCCGCCCGACGCCACCTGACCCTAGATATCACCCGGCCCCTGACCCCCGCCGGCCCCTGACCCCCGCCGGGTCGTGACCCGGGACGCCGCCCGCACCGCCGCCTCGTACGGCACGCGGCAAGGTCAGCGGGCAGGTCGACGGCAAGGAGGTCCCCGCACGCTCCTCGGGACACATTCGTCCCGATCCAGGAGTACGCATGCAGACCCCCACCGTCATTCCGCCGCCACCCCGCCCGCTGCGCCCCGCCACCGCCTCGGTCGAGCCGGTGGCACCCGCCCCTGACGGTCCGAGCCTCCACATCGTCGAATGGGTCGACCCCGTCGCCGATCCCCACGGCATGCACCCGTGCAGTCGGTACGTGGAGCTCTACTGGTTGGGCATCATCGGGCCGAGTACCACCTGGCTCCTCCGGCGACTCACCTACGGCCTGGAGGTCCACGGCGACGGATTCGACCTCCACCTTCCGGAGACGGCCCGCTCCCTCGGCCTGGGCGACAAGATGGGCAAGAACTCGCCGTTCCGGCGTGCACTCGCCCGACTGATCACCTTCGAGCTCGCCCGTCCCCACGGCCCGGGCGGACTGGCGGTGCGCCAGCACATCCCGCCGCTACCACTCCGCCATCTCAGCCGTCTCCCCGACTCCCTGCAGCGCAGCCACCGCCGGTGGATCGCCGAACAGGGCCTGTCCGAGCCCGAGCAGATGCGTCGGCGCGCCCTGCGGCTGGCGAGCGGCCTGGCCGAGGCCGGGCACGACCGGGCCACCATCGAGCGGCGGCTCGGCGAGTGGCGGTTCCACCCGGCGGTGGCGTTCAGGGCGGCGGCCGAGGTCTGCGCCACCCGTCAGCCACCGACCGACGGGGGCGCATGACGCCGTCGGTCGGTACACCGCAGCCCAACCGGACACCGCTGCCGGTGAGGGCACCGGGGCCAGTGGCGGCGCCGGGGCTTCGCTCCTGCCGGGGCTTCGCTCCTGCCGGGGCTTCCCCGGTCAGCCGGGCTCGGCCTCGTGACCCGCCGGGGTGAGTCCCCAGTAGGTATCGATCGGTTGGATCTCGCCCTTCACCACCTTGTCGATCATGCGGCAGATCGGGAGATCGAGGTCGTGCCGCTCGGCCAGCTCCAGCGCGACCTTGGCGGTATTCACACCCTCCGCCACCATGTGCATCTCGTCGAGGATGTCCTCGAGCTGGCGGCCCTTGCCGAGTTGCTCGCCCACCTTGCGATTGCGGCTGTGAGGGCTGACGCACGTGGCGATGAGGTCGCCCATGCCGGCCAGACCGGCAAAGGTGGCCGGCTTGGCGCCCATGGCCTCGCCCAGACGGATGAGCTCGGCGAGTCCACGGGACATCACGGCGGCCCGAGTGTTGTCACCTACGCCCAGACCTTCGCCGATGCCCGCGGCGATGGCGATGACGTTCTTCAGCGCACCGCCCAGCTCGCAGCCGATCACGTCGTCATTGATGTAGACCCGGAACACCCCCCGGGTGAAGACGGCCTGGATGGCGCTGGCCACCTCGAGGTCCTCGGTGGCGATGACGGCGGCGGCGGCCTTGCCGGCCAGGATCTCCGCAGCGATGTTCGGTCCGGTGAGTGCCGCCACCGGGTGTCCGGGCACCACCTGCTTGATGACCTCGGTCATCCGCAGGTGCGATCCCCGCTCCAGGCCCTTCGACAAGCTCACCACCGGGATCCAGGGCCGCATGTACGGTGCTGCGTCCTCGAGCACCCGGCGGAACCCCGATGTCGGCACGCCCATGATGATGAAGTCGGCGCCGCAGACCGCCGCCTCCAGATCCGAGGTGGCCGAGAGCGCCGGGTCGAGTCGGAACCCGGGCACATAGGCCGGGTTCTCGTGCTCCTCGTTGACGGAACGGGCCACCTCGGGATTCCTGGCCCACAGCACCGTGTCGTGGTGGTGCGCGACGAGCGATGCCACCGTCGTACCCCACGACCCTCCCCCGAGGACTGCGATCTTCACGTGGCAGACGGTAGTGCAGCACCGCCGCCCACACCCGGTCCCCCTGGACGGGTCACTTCGGGCTCCGGATCACCGGACCTCCACCCGCCCGACCTCCGGACCTCCGGACATTCGACCCGCCGGACCCGCCGGGCCCTCCGGACCTCCGGCTGTCAGTCGTCGTTCGTCGCCCGAGTCAGCCACGAGGACGCGACGCCAGCCAGCGGGCGAAATCCTCAGACGTGGCCAGTGCCACCAGCGTCCGCACGCCGAAGCCGCTACCACCCTTCGTGTTGTACCAACGGTTGTCGTCCGTGCGGGAGGGTCCGGCGATGTCGAGGTGGGCCCACGGCACGTCGCCCACGAACTCCTGGAGGAGCAGGGCCGCGCTGATCGTGCCGGCCTGACCCGGGCGACCCATGTTCTTCATGTCGGCGACCTCGGATTCGATGTGGGACGCGTAGTCCTCGGGGAGCGGCAGCGGCCACGACGGCTCACCCGCTGCGGCACCGGCCGCCTGCACGGCGTCTCGCAGCTCGATGTCATTGCCGAGGAGGCCGGCGATCTCCTTGCCGAGCGCGACGATGGCGGCTCCGGTGAGGGTCGCGAGATCGATGACGGCGTCCGGCTCGGACTCGACGGCCAGGGTGAGTCCGTCGGACAGGATGAGCCGGCCCTCGGCATCGGTGTTGAGGACCTCGATGGTCTTGCCGCTCCGGGTGGTGAGCACGTCGCCCGGCTTGGTGGCCGACCCGCTGGGCATGTTCTCGGTCATCGGAGCCCACGCCGTCACCGGTAGCCGGCCACCGAGTGCGGCGATGGCGTCGACCGCAGCCAGGACGGCGGCGGCCCCACCCATATCGGTCTTCATCGTCTCCATGCCGGAGGGCGGCTTCAGGGACAGTCCCCCGGAGTCGAAGGTGATGCCCTTGCCGACCAGGGCCAGGTGGGGCACCCGGCCCTCGAACTCGTACGGGTCGGCGGGCCGGTACTCGACCCGGACCAGACGGGGCGGCCGGACCGACCCGGCGGCCACGCCGAGCAGGCCACCCAGGCGCTCAGCGGCGATACGCTCCTCGTCCCAGATCTCGACGGTCAGCTCGTCGACACCCGTGAAACGGTCCGCGATGACCTCGGCGAACCGCTCCGGGGTGAGCGAGCTCGGCGGTTCGTTCACCAGGTCCCGGGCGAGGACCACCGACCGGGCCACCCGGGAGCCCCGCGCCGCGCCCTCGGCCACCGCCGCGGCATCGAGCGAGGGGTCGGCCACCAGGGCCAGGCCACTCAGGCCGACCGCCGGTTCTGCGCTCCGGAAGTCCTCGTAGCGGTAGGTGGCGAGTGACCCGCCCTCGGCCGCCGCAGCCGCGGTGTCAGCCGGCCCGGCGTCGATGACCGAGGGGAGCACCAGGACCGCGCTGCCGCCCTTGCCCGCCGCCCGCACGAACGAGGCGGCGGCGCGGCGGAGCGCCTCCAGGCCCAGGTCTCCCACCAGCCGGTCGGCGGCCCCGAGTCCCACCAGGACGACCTCGGGTCCGGCGTCGAGCGAGCGGAGCACCAGGGTCTGAGCCACCTTGCCGGTGAACCCCTGACGCTCACACCAGTCGAAGTCGAGCTCGGTGGGGAGTGTCACGCCGTCCACGTGCACACCGGTCCCGGCCACCACCGGGCCGTCACCCGTACTGACCACGGGCACGCCGACGGCCACGACGTCGTCGGGCAGCGCGGGTCCGGACGGTGCCGGTGCGGACAGTGCGGTCACGTTGATCACGTCGTTGCTCCTGGTGTGTGGGCCGTCGGATGTCGGGATTGCCGCGGGGGGTCCGGGCTGCGGTGCGGCCGGGGGTCAGCCGTCCGTCTGGTCGGCACCGGCGGACTCCGTGGGGGCGGAGGCGGTGCGCCGCGCCCGACGGGGGGCGGCGCGGGCCAGCAGGTGCTCGTCGCCTTCGACCCAGCGGGCCGTTGCCCACAGCAGGTCGGACAGACGGTTGAGGTAGCGGGCCACGAGTGAGCCCTCGATGGGAGCCGAGACCAGCAGCCGCTCCGCCCGGCGGACCACCGTCCGGGCCAGGTCCAGCGCCGCCGACGCCCGGTTGGCCCCCGGGATCACGAATTCCGTCGGCATCGACACCTGGGCGATCAGCGAGTCGATGTCCTCCTCGAGGGCGGCGACCATCGACTCGGTCACCAGCGTCGTGCCCGCCACCAGTTTCGAGCGGTGCGAGGAGTCGGTCGTGATCTCGGCCATCAGCACGTACAGCTCCCGTTCGAGCCGGGTCAGCAGGACGTCGAGCTCCGAGCCGGCGTCGGCCTCCGCCCGGGCCAGGCCCATGGCCGCCTGGGCCTCGTCCACCGTTCCGGTCACCTGCATCAGGGGGGCGTCCTTGGCCACGCGGCCCCCGTAGAGGAGGCCGGTGGTGCCGTCATCGCCGGTCCGGGTGTAGATCTTCAGCACGGTGTCCTCACCGTCCCGATGCTAAACGAACCCTGTCCGAACCCTGTCCGAACCCTGTCCGAACCCTGTCCGACGACCGTCCGATCCCTGTCCGACGACCGTGCGACGACCGTCGCGCCGCCGGCCCGGGATCGACCCGTGACCCTCCGACGACTGTCCCGTGCCCGTCTGACGACCGGCCCCCTCCCGTCCTCCCGACCGTCCCCGGCCACGGCACGGACCACCCGTCCGGGGCCCGACTCCGCCGGCAGGCCGGGAACCGCACGCCGGCCACTATCGTTGGAGGGCTATGGCCGTCCAACGCACCGAATCGAGCTACCTCCAGGCCGCACGGGAGCGCGTCGTCGTCTTCGACGGCGCGATGGGGACGAACCTCCAGATGCAGGAGCTCACGGCCGAGGACTTCGGCGGGCCGGACCTGGAAGGCTGCAACGAACTGCTCGTGGTGACCCGTCCCGACGCCGTCGACAAGGTCCACCGATCGTTCTACGAGGTCGGCTGCGACGTGGTCGAGACCGACACCTTCGGGGCCTTCGCCCCCGTACTGGCCGAGTACGGCCTGGCCGACCGCGTGCGCGAGCTGAACTTGGCCGCCGTGGCCATCGCCCGCCGGGCGGCGAACGACTACTCGACCCCGGAGAAGCCCCGGTGGGTGGCGGGCAGCATCGGCCCGGGCACCAAGTTCCCGACACTCGGCCAGATCCGGTACGCCGACCTGCGCGATGCCTACGAGGAGCAGTCCGACGCGCTGATCGAGGGGGGCGCCGACCTGCTGATCATCGAGACGGTCTTCGACCTCCTCCAGGCCAAGGCCGCCATCAACGGCGCACGACGGGCGATGAGGCGGGCCGGCGTCCGTCTACCTATCCAGTGTCAGGTCACCATCGAGCTGACCGGCACCATGCTGCCCGGGACGGAGGTCGGTGCCGCCCTCGTCGCCCTGCAGGCCATGGACATCGACGTGATCGGCCTCAACTGCGCCACCGGTCCGTCCGAGATGTTCGAGCCGCTCCGCCACCTCACCGGCCACGCGGGGATCCCCGTGTCGTGTCTGCCCAATGCCGGTCTCCCGTCCGTCGTCGACGGCCGGATGCACTACGACCTCGAGGCCCACCAGCTCGCCGAGTACCACCGACAGTTCGTCTCCGAGCTCGGCGTCTCGGTCATCGGGGGCTGCTGCGGTACGACGCCGGAGTACCTGCGGGCCGTCGTCGACGCCTGCGCCGACCTCACCCCGGCCGTGCGCAGTCCCGAGCCCGAGGAGGGCGCGGCCTCGATCTACACCCACGTCCCCTTCACCCAGGACAGCTCGTTCCTGGTCGTGGGTGAGCGCACCAACGCCAACGGCTCGAAGAAGTTCCGCGAGGCGATGCTCGAGGCCGACTGGGACACCTGCGTGGCCATGGCCAAGGACCAGGTCAAGGAGGGGTCGCACGTCATCGACGTCTGCGTCGACTACACCGGGGCCGACGGCGTCGCCGACATGGAGCAGGTCGCCTCCCGGTTCGCCACCCAGTCCACCGCTCCCCTCATGGTCGACTCCACCGAGGCGCCCGTCATCGAGACGGCGCTGTCGTGGATCGGTGGACGTGCCGTCATCAACTCGGTCAATCTCGAGGAGGGTGATGCCGAGGGGACCCGCCTCGACTCGTTCCTGACGCTGGCCAAGGAGTTCGGCGCCGCCGTCGTCTGCACCTGCATCGACGAGGAGGGCCAGGCCCGCACCGCCGATTGGAAGGTCCGGGCGGCCAGGGCCATCCACGACATCGCCGTGGAGCGGTACGGGCTGCGCCCCGAGGACCTCCTGTTCGACCCGCTGGCCCTGCCGCTGTCGACGGGCATGGAGGAGAGCCGCCGGGACGGCATCGAGACCCTGGAGGGCATCCGCCGGATCAAGGCGGAGCTGCCCGGCGTGTACACGGTCCTCGGATTGTCCAACGTCTCGTTCGGACTCAATCCGGCGGCCCGCCAGGTCCTCAACTCCGTCTTCCTCCACGAGTGCGTGGAGGCCGGCCTGGACGCGGCCATCGTGCACGCCTCCAAGATCCTGCCGCTGGCCAAGATCGACGATCGCGCCAAGGAGATCTGCCTCGACCTGATCTACGACCGGCGCACCGACTCCTACGATCCGCTCTCCGAGCTGCTCACCCTCTTCGAGGGAGTGACGGCCTCATCGGTGGCGGCGGCCGAGGACCGGTCGGGCTGGACGGTGGAGGACCGCCTCGAGCACCGGATCATCGACGGTGACCGGAACGGCATCGAGGCCGACCTGGACGAGGCCATGGCGCAGGACCTCACCCCGCTCATCATCATCAACGAGTTCCTGCTCGCCGGCATGAAGACGGTGGGTGAGCGGTTCGCCTCGGGTGAGATGCAGCTGCCCTTCGTACTCGGCTCCGCGGAGACCATGAAGGCGGCCGTCGCCTACCTCGAGCCCTACATGGAGAAGGCCGACCAGGGAGGCAAGGGCACGATGGTGCTCGCCACCGTCAAGGGTGACGTCCACGACATCGGCAAGAACCTGGTCGACATCATCCTCACCAACAACGGCTACACGGTCCGGAACCTCGGGATCAAGATCGGCATCGCCGAGATGGTGGCCGCGGTCGAGGAATTCGGTGCCGACGCCATCGGGATGAGCGGGCTCCTCGTGAAGTCCACGCTGATCATGCGCGAGAACCTGGAGGAGCTCAACCGGCGAGGACTGTCCCACATCCCGGTCATCCTGGGCGGCGCGGCGCTGACCCGCACCTACGTGGAGCGTGACCTCCGCCAGGTCTACGACGGGCGCCTCTTCTACGGCAAGGACGCCTTCGAGGGCCTGCGCACCATGGACCGCCTGGTCGAGATCCGCAAGACGGGCGAGGACGACCCTGCATTCGGCACCGAGCTCGGCGGTCGCGACCTCGGTCCCCGGAAGAGCGAACTGCGCAAGCAGGCCGCCGAGGAAGCCCGCTCCCGCGGCGAACTCCTGCCCGCCCGTGCTCCGGGGGTGGCGGACGACAACCCGCTCTTCCCGCCGCCCTTCGTGGGCAGTCGGGTGGCCAAGGGGATGGCGATCGACGACGTCGCCGCCTATCTCAACGAGACCGCGCTCTTCCGCAACCAGTGGGGCTTCCGGCCGGAATCGGGCGAGGACGACCCCGCCTTCAAGGACCGGGTGCGGTCGAAGCTGCGCGAGGAGCTGGCCACAGCCAAGGCGGAGCAGCTCCTGGTCCCCCAGGTCGCCTGGGGTCACTTCGCGGCCAATGCCGACGGCGACGACCTGGTCATCTGGACCGACGAGTCGCGCACCTCCGAGCAGATGCGCTTCGCCTTCCCCCGGCAGGTCGAGGACCCCTACCTGTGCATCGCCGACTTCTACCGGACCGTCGATTCGGGTGAGCCGGACTTCGCCAGCTTCCAGGTGGTGACCATGGGCGCCCGCGTCTCCGAGGAGGCGGCGCGGCTGTTCGCCGCCGACGAGTACCAGCAGTACCTCTACCTGCACGGCCTCGGTGTCGAGATGGCCGAGGCGCTGGCCGAGTACTGGCACCGCCGTATCCGCGAGGAGCTGGGCTTCGCCGATGAGGACGGTCCCACGCTCACCGGATTGTTCCGGCAGAAGTACCGGGGCGGGCGCTACTCGTGGGGCTACCCGGCGTGCCCGCGGCTGGAGGACAACGCCAAGGTGGTCGAGCTCCTCGGCGCGGAACGGATCGGTGTCGAGGTGAGCGAGGGGTTCCAGCTCCACCCGGAGCAATCGACGACGGCGATCATCTGCCACCACCCGCAGGCCAAGTACTTCGTCGCCTGACGGGCCGCGGAGGCGCACCTGCCGGTGGGCGCCCGGCACCAGGGTGGACATCGGTGGACATCGGCGGTCGCGGCGTCCCGCGTCCGTAGGTCGCACCGCATGCGGCGACCCTGCCGGGGGGGCAACGGCCACTGCACCCCCCGGATCACCATGTCGTGGGCCGCGGCGCCGGTCTCCGGATCGGCGCGCACCCGTTGTGATGCACCGCGGTCGGTAGATTGGGTCACGTGGACGCGATCATCGAAGTGGGCAACGGACTCGATGGATCGCTGACCGGAACCGGCCGCCTCGAGGTGATCCTCGTCGGCGTCATCGTCGTGCTGGCCGCCGTCCTCGTGCTGGTCCGGTACCTGCGGAACACGAACCACAAGCGCCGCAAGGGCGCGTCTGCGTACTTCGACAAGAACGCCGCCAACAAGGGATCGGCCGGCCGGGGCACCTCGACCGGGACCGCCACCTACCCGGCCTCCGGATCTTCCGCCCCCCAGACCCTGGCACCGTCGTTCGCTGCTCCGCGCAAGGGAGCCTTCCGTCAGGACGGCAGCCCGACCCAGGGCCGGCCCCCGTCGACGGACGCTGCGCCCCGCACACCGGCGGCACCCGCAGCGACCACCGCACCCGGCCTCCGGACCCCGGTCAGGTCTCCGGTCCTCGACCCCGTCCCGCCGCTCCGGACGGAGGGGATCGCCATGCCCCCGGACAAGGGGGCGAGCGCCACCCGGCCCACCGCCTCGAACCCCGGCCCCGGCCCGGAAGCAGCCCCCTCATCGGGCGCAACCTCGGCGCCATCACCAGCTCCCGCGCCATCACCAGCTCCTGCGCCATCACCAGCTCCCGCGCCATCACCTACCTCGGCGCGCACGGCCGTGCCGGCCAACCTGCCGCCGTTGACTCCTCCTCCACCGACCGCCGCCACGTCGATCGACGGCGCTCCGGCGGATGGTCCCACCCGGACGACGAGCGGTGCCGAGCCCGAGTCAGAGCCGGACGGCGACACGACGGACGACAACTGACCACCCGTCACCCGTCATTCGTCACCCTTCACCGAAGGTCCGCGCAGCCGGCCCGCTACGCCGACGTCCGGTCCGGTGACCGCTACAGCGCCAGGGTCGCCCCACCGTCGACCACGACGGCGGAGCCGTTGACGAAGGCGGCCTGCGCCGAGCACAGGAACGTCACCACGGCACCGAAGTCCGACGGATCGCCCATCGCCCCGGAGCCACCCAACTGCTTCATGCGGTCGGTGGCGTGCGGGCCCGGGCAGGCCATGTTCAGGGTGATCCCGCTCGACTCGGACGCAAGGTCGTTGGCGGCCGTCTTGATCCACGCCCACAGACCGGTGCGGGCCGTGTTGGAGAGTGCCAGTACCGGTGCCGCCTGCGTGACGGTGTACGACGTGATGCAGCAGATCCGGCCCCAGCCCGACGACCGCATGTGCGGTAACGCTTCTCGCACCAGCCGCACCGAGGTGAGCAGGTTGGCGTTGAGCGCGGCCTCGAGGTCCGCATCGCCGAGGTCCAGGGCGCGTCCGGGACGCGGCCCGCCGGCGTTGGCGACCAGGATGTCCAACGCACCGAACCGCTCGACCGTTGCCGCGACGAGGCGGGCCGGCTGACCCGGATCCGTCACGTCCCCGGCGCAGGCGTCGACGGACCCACCGACCGCCGCCACCTCCTGCCGCGTCGCCTCCAGGGTCGCCGGGTCCCGACCCGACAGCATCACCCGGACGCCTTCGGCGGCCAGTGCCAGTGCCGTGGCCCGGCCCAGTCCCCTCGAGCTGGCGGTGACGAGCGCCACCTTGCCTTCGATGCCCAGATCCATGCCGTCCCTCCTCAGTGGTCGACGACGACGAGGCCGTGGTCGACAGTGTTGAGCGGCTCGGGACGACCGTCGGTCCCGATGACCACGATGTCCTCCAGGCGCATGCCGAACCGGCCCGGCTGGTAGATGCCCGGCTCGACGGAGAAGGCGTGGCCGGGCACCAACGGC
>Ga0182030_10003010_pt1 | contig 35945 bp, 27 predicted proteins | sample 812S3MmetaG_FD_121299 | JGI IMG/M metagenome (GOLD analysis project Ga0182030, IMG submission 121299) | Permafrost microbial communities from Stordalen Mire, Sweden - 812S3M metaG (Illumina Assembly) | ecosystem: Environmental > Terrestrial > Soil > Wetlands > Permafrost | place: Sweden...
CAGGCGAGGTTCGGACGGGCGGAACTGACAAACTCCTCCGGCAGGCACCTCTGGCAGGGCGTGAATCCGATCGTCGACGAGGCGTTGGCGGACTCGCCGGAATTCCGTGAACTCGAGGCACTCAACCCCAAACTGCGATGGACGAATTGGTACGAAGTGCGCCTGCCGAACGACCGCCGGCGGGAATTCGATGGTGAAGAGCTTCTGGGGCGCTTGGCGCGGCAGGCAATTCGCGGCCACCCGGTCCTGTATCTGCGGTTGGGCCTGACAAAGTTCGTCACCACGATCGGCCAGCCGCCTTACCGATTGGGCTCCGACCTCAAGGGGAATCACCATCTTCTATCCGCCGACCCCTTGAACGCGGATGGGCTCCTGCCGCCGCTGCTGGAGACCGCGCTGCGCCTTCCCGCGGCCGCCGCAACGGCGGCGGAAAAAGCCGTGGCGATGGCATTTGCTTCCGCTCAGATCCTTTATCCAATCGTCATATTTTTCGTTCTCAGCACCTGCAGCGCGATCTTCATCCGCCCGGAACGGACCGGTGGCGGTGCGGTGAAGCATGCCGGATGGTGGCATCTGGCGGCCGGCATCTTTTTTCTCGGCATGATCTACCTCACCGCCATTCCGCAGGGACGCCTCCTCGTCTGGGTCGTGCGGGGCGTGTGCGCCGCCACGCTGCTGCTGCAGGTTGCGGTGCTCAACGGGGGAGGGGAGGCCCTCTTGAACACCCGCGCCTCGAGGCCCATGCGGTCCCGTGTCATCTACGCGTTTCTCGCCCTGATGGTGTTCGGTTCATTGTGGTTGAGCTGGCAGACGGAAACGAAGAATACACGGAACGTTCTGCCCTATCTGCCGTTCCTGGCGGCCATGGTCGCGATCGCGCTGCGCTACTGGCGCGGCGAGGCGCGGGATGTGACGATGCCGCCGAGCAGGAAACAGAGGACGCCGAAAATCGCGATGCTTGGATAGAGGAAATCGACCGGCTGCACGCCGTATAGATAGTTCAGATACGCGATCAGCGAGCCCGCAACGACGATGATCGGCACGAAGACGTTCCGGACGACGAAGAAGAAATACACCACGGAAAGCACGTCCGCCAGGAAGTAATAGCGGTCGTGCATCTGAGGCAGAAAAAATGGGGCCGCCAGGGCACAGAACAACGCCAGCCGGATGGTCAGCTCATCCGGCAGGTCCCGGTCCCGGAACCTGAGATACACGGTCAGACAGGCGGCGCCGATCACTCCCATCGCCAGCAGCAGGCCCAGCCGGTTCCAGAACTCGAAATGATCCATCGCCGAGGGAAACCAATTGTAGAAATTGGGAATGCCCGCCGCGAGATAATGGCCCACGGCATTGGCATAGTAGATCATCAACAGGTCCTTGATGTGTCTACCCGCGAGCAATGAAGGAACGCAGGTGAGGACATAGATCAGCGGCAGATAGATGAAGTAGCGCCAGGAATATTGTTTCCTGAGCCAGCCCAGGAAAAACACGGGCAATATGAAAAAAGCCTGGGGTTTGATTGCCAGGGCGACGCCCAATAAGATGAATGACAGGTGAAACCGTCTCTCCATCTGGTAATAGATCGCCGCCAGCAAAAAGCTGGCCACCACCATGTCACACTGGCCCCAGGCCGCACTGTTGAGCACGACCGTCGGAACGAGCAGCATGCTCACGGCACCCAGCGCCGGAATCAACGATCGGGGATGGGCCCGAGCGAGTATTTTGTACGTGAAAGAGGCCCCCACGAAATCGAACAGGGTGGACCAGGCCTTGATGACATACAGACTGTTGAGCGGAAGCGATGTCGTGATCGACAGCAGGTGCAGGTACAGGGGCGAGTAATTGGAGAACCAGGAGTGAAAGGCATGAAAGGCGCCGTTGACCTGAATGTACTGATACCACGGGCTCAGAAACAGCACGTAGTCCTGGGACTGGAAGTTGATGAAGAACATCCTGACGGCAAGGGCCAGCAGGGCACCACCCACCAAAATGACCTGTTCTCTTCGGTTCATGTCAACCCGCCAGTTCCCGGCGCATGTGATCCACGGACATGCCCTTGATGTGCATCAAGTACCATATCTCGGCATTGAGCAGCAGCCACAATCGATTGCCATGATCGGCCCGTCCCGACAAATGCTGCGACACCAGCCGCAGCATCGGCTCGGCGCGCAAAAACCCATCGGCAACGAGCTGCGACCGGGGCAGCACCGTGGAATAGAGGCGCCGGTACTCGTCGCGCAGCAGGTAGGGCATCGCGGATGCGAATCCCTGCTTGGGCCTCGACAGCAGGGACTGCGGCAGGTAGCGCGCCGCCAGGCGCCTCTGCAGATAGCGCAATGACTTGCCCCGCACCTTCATGTCGCAGGGCAACCGCGCGGCGAATTCCGCCAGCTTGTGATCCATGAAGGGGCTGCGCGCCTCGAGCCCATGGGCCATGGTCATCCGGTCGGTGATCATGACGGGATGGTCCGGCAGCCGGACCTCGGCATCGGCATACAGCATGCGGTCGAGGGGCTCCGCGTCGATGCGGTCGAAGGGATCCTTGATGCAGGCCTCCGGATCGAACTGCCCCAGGGCGGCGCGGGTGGAATCCGTGAACAGCTCCCGGCGGGAGAGCTGGTCGAAGTAAAAATAGGACAGGCTGCCCGAGTAGCGCGCGCCGCCCGACAGAAAGGACATCTGATGCAGCCAGCGCATCTGATGGCTGCGGCTCTTGTACCATCCATCGGAGGGCATGAGCGCGAGCATCGGTCCGATGGCCATCCGGCGCAGGGCGGCGGGCACCCGCGCATAGGCACCGGCGTAGGCATAGCCATAGTAGCGGTCGTAGCCGCCGAAGAGTTCGTCGCCGCCATCGCCCCCGATCACGACCTTGACCGTTTGACGGGTGAACTGCGCCAATTCATAGGTACACAGCGTCAGGGCGTCGGAGGGCTCGTCCAGATACCACACGAGCGTGGGCAGCGACTCCGCCAGATTCAGTTTGAGCGTTCCCTCGTGATGGTCGGTGCCGAACTGCTCCGCCACCTGACGCGCGAACGGCGCCTCATCGTAGCTCGCGTGCGGCACGCTCAGCGTGAACGTCGGAAAGCCGCCCGCCACGCAGTGCCGGGCAAGCATGGCGACGATCAGGCTGGAATCCAGGCCGCCGCTCAAAAAGGCACCCACCGGCACGTCGCTGGCCAGATGCTGACGCAGGGCGACGAGGACCTCCGCCTCGAGCGCGTCGGTGAGTTCGTCCTCGCTGCCCGTGAGCTTCGGGGCGTAGTGCAGATCCCAGTAGCGCCGGATCCGGGGTGCCTCGTTCGGGCGCACCGTGAGCAGGTGCCCCGGCGGCAACTTGTGCACGCCTTCGAACATGCTGCGGGGCGACGCAATCACGCGCAGGGCGAGGTACTGATCCAGGGCTTCGAGGTTCATCTTCCGCAATGAAGGCTCGACGGCGAGGAGCGCCTTGATCTCCGAAGCGAAGGCGAAACGGCCGCCCTCGAGCGAATAGAAAAAAGGCTTCTGACCCAGATGATCGCGCGCCGCGAACATCAGCCTCTTGTCCTTGTCCCAGAGCGCGAAGGCGAACATGCCCCGCAGGTGCGAGACGCAGTCCTCGCCATACTCCGCGTAGAGATGCAAAATGGTCTCGCAATCGCTATGGGTCAGAAACTCATGGCCCCGCGCCTCCAGGTCCTTGCGCAGCTCGCGATAGTTGTAAATCTCGCCGTTGGCCACCAGCCACAGGCTGCCCGCCCGGTTGCGCAGCGGCTGGTGGCCGCCGGCGAGATCGATGATCGACAGCCGGCGCTGGCCAAGCGCCGCAAAATCGTCGACATATCGCCCCTCGTCGTCCGGCCCGCGATGCGCCAGTGCGCCGAGCAAACGGTCCATCGCCGCAGGCTGTGCCTCGATCGACCCCACCAGTCCGGCGATTCCGCACATTCGCTAATTGCTCCGCATGCTCAGAACTGCCAGTAAAGGAATTCGCTGACGCCGCCGGTGTGCAGGACCGCGACGACGGCGACCGCGGCGGCCGCGGCGGTCCATCCCACCGAGGTACCCCAGTGCAAGTGAAGCCTGGGGCCGATATTGTAGGCCGTGGCCGGTTCGACGCCGAGCGCCGGTTCGTAGCGGGCCAGGATTTGCAGGGAGTTCGGCGCGAAAAACGCCAGGGCTCCGAGGGCCAGTATCCATTCCCACAAGACCATGAACTTGTCGTCTTCGATGCCAACCGCGACACCCCAGTGCTGCAGGACGCCGGCCAGCGATCCCAGGCGCTGCAAGGCGGCGGGGGAGAGCGCCACCCCATGCAGGCCGGCCATGCCCTGAACGATGTTCCAAGCCGATGCCATGGTCGGCGCCTTGAAGAACACCATTGCGGAGACGACGCACAGGAACGTGATCGCGAAACCGGCAGGCGCCATGACGCGCTGGTAGCGCTGTTTGTCCGGCCACCGCTTCCGTGCCGACAAGCGCCACAGGTGATTGACCGTCAGGAACACCCCGTGCAGGAAGCCCCAAAAAATGAACGTATATCCGGCGCCGTGCCAGAGGCCCGACACGCACATCGTGAACAGCGTCGGCAGCATCAACAACGTGACGAACGCGCCGAAGGTGCTGTTTCTCCCGCCGAAGCCCGGCAGGCCCTTCGCGAGGCGCCGCCGTGTGAGCCAGAGGCTCAAGGGGTTGTATAAATAGGCCGTCAAAAACCGTGTCAACGTCATGTGCCATCGCAGCCAAAAATCGATGATCGAGGTGGCGCGCAGCGGTGAGTTGAAGTTCGGCGGCAACCGCACGCCGAAAAGCCGTGCGATCCCGATGGCCATGTCGGAGTAGCCCGAAAAGTCGAAATAGATCTGCAGCGTGAAACCGATGGCGGCCATCCAGCCGTAAAAGAAGGAGATCGAATGTCCGGCCGTCGATTGCCCGTAGATGGCCGTCACCATCGGGGCGATGCCGTCGGCGAGGAAGGTCTTCTTGAACAGGCCGGTGAAAAACAACGTGATGCCGACCGCCGCGTCCACCCGATCGTACCGGCAGGTCGCCCGCTGGAACTGCGGCATCACCTCGCGGTAATGGACGATGGGGCCGGCGATGAGCTGCGGGAAGAACAGCACGAAGAGGCAGTAGTCCTGGAGAGTGAAGGCGACCACCCGCTTGGCGGCGACGTCGACCAGGAAGGCGATCTTCTGGAACGTGATGAACGAAATCCCGAGCGGCAGGATGATCCGGTCGATCACGTAGTGGGTTCCGAGGACATCGTCGACCGCGCCGACGAAGAAATTGGCGTATTTGAAGTAGCCGAGAAAGGCGATGTTGAAGGCGATTCCGACGCCCAGTACCCACTTGACCAATCCACGCTGGTCCCGCTGCAAAAGCCGCAAGAGCAGTTTGGCGAGACCGAAGTTGATCAGGATGGACGGTGTGATCAGCAGCACGTTGAGGGGACGCCACCAGGCGTAAAAAATCAACGAAGCCAGAATCAACCAGCGGATTGCCACCGCCTTGGAGACGAAGCGGCCGAAGAAATAGAAAATCCCCGCGGTCAGGGGCAGGAAGAAGAAAATGAATTCATAGGAATTGAACAGCATGACTATTTCGGGGCGGACTTCAATGCCTGGATGCGCCTCACGATCGCGCCAACGTTTTCGAACGACTCGACGTCCGCGACTCCGAACCGGATGCCGAGCTCCATTTCGACGGCGGCTATGAAATTGATGTAGCTGAAGGAGTCCCACCCGGGAACGTCGCTGCGGCGGGTCGTCATCTGCAACGCGATCGAATCGTCCGCCAAAAGATCGCCGAGAGTGCGTGAAAGTGTGTCGAGAATTTCCTGGTCGGTCATGTTATTGCGGGCTCCGCGCGATGTGGGTTGAACGAGGCCGGTATTCATCCAATGGCAGCTGCCAGTTCGTGGAACCCGCGGCGGCCTGGGGAGCGGGCAGCGGCTGGAAGCCGAGGTTCGCATACAAATCCTGAATCACTCCGTTCTTGGGCGAGGGAATGTATTCGGCGTGGAGTGTGCGGGCTCCGAGAGCCCGAGCGGCCTCGACCGCGATATTCATGGCCTCGAACTCGAGTTCACGGCCGAACACCCGGCAGCTCATCACCCAGGTGTCGACGCACAGGATGCCGCTCCCGGCGCCCGGGCGCAGGATCATCGCACTGACCAGGCCGTTGTCGCCGAGCCGGTCGAGCAGTCGAAACTGCAACGCGATGCAGGCCGGATCGGCGCACAGCGCCTTGACCTCTTCCGGCGAGTAGCGCCTGGTCGTCGGATTGAACTGGTTGGTCTTGTTGATGAGCTGGGCCACGCGGGCCAGGTCAACGTCCCTCACGGCGCCGAACGACACCGTCATCGACAAGCCGGCAAGAAAATCCTGCAGATTTCCCGAGGATCGCATTTCGGCGTCCCGGGAGGCATTGGCGGCATATTGTTCGGCGCGCTGTTGGTCTTCGGCCGTGAACGCGACGGCCTCGAAATACCCGGCATCGGCGACACAGCGGGTATACCCGGCCACGTCCTCGGGCAGTTCGGGTACCGCGACCATCGGCAATTCGCCACGGACGGCGGCACGCTCGGCGGGATTGTCGTCCACGAAAACCAGGCTGTCGAGGCCGAGGTTCAATTCGGCGGCGATGCGCCGGAGGTTGCCGGATTTGGGCTCCCAGTTGGCGACGAAACACGCGATGTCGGAGCGTCGCAAGACCATCTCGGGGTGACCCGCAAATGCCTCCTCCGCAATCTTCGGATCGTTCTTCGAGCAAACAGCGAGGACGATGCCGCGTTCCTTGAGGTGTTTGGCGTAGCGCTGCAACGCAAGGTGCGCCTCGCCCGTCGGATTGCCTTCACCCAGCACGATGCCGTCGATGCCGTCATCGCCGACGACACCGCCCCACAGGGTGTTATCCAGGTCGAGGACCAGGCATTTTTTCGACAGCCCACGTTGCGCGGCCACGATGCGGGCCAGCCACTCCCCATACAGCGGCGCCGCCTGCGGTGCGATCTCCAATTTCCCCTGCAGCCAGCGCGTCTCGTCGAACCAGAAATCCAGACCCTGGCGTTCGGAGGCATAGGCGACGTCGAGCAGCGCAACGCCGTCCGCAGCGGCGGCTCGAGCCAGACGCTCGTTCAGCCGGTGGATCGCCTGAAGCGGAGCGCCCGGCACGAGTCGCTCGTAGCTGCCGAACAAGGATTTGGCCGTATTCAGGAATGTCTGCTGGATGACGGTCGCCTTCAATGTCCCGCGGGCCTCGCGCCACAGGCTGCGCAGATCGTCCACGGTTTGATCGAGGCGGCGGTCGGTTTCCTCGGACGAGGCGGTCACGTCGATCGACGCGATGGCCTCCCGCGCCGCAATGGCGAAGAGTATCACCTGGGGCCGGAAGCCATGCAGGGACGACGAGGGATCCAACAGGTCCTGGCGGTACTGTCCATACGTACCGATGTGTGTTTCGACACTCAGCCCGCGGCGCAGCCCCGCGATGCGAATTCCCGGCAGCAGGTGATCGACGGTGGAGGAAGCCAAAACCGCGAGCCTGACCGGCGTGAGGCCGGTTCGAGCATCCGCAGGTACGGCCGCCAGCGCGCGATCGAGTTGAATCACCTCGAGATAGCCGAGACGTTGCCGGCTCAGTCCGGCAAGGCGCGCGAGGCGGCTCGGCCACGCCGGGTCGCTCTGCGCAGCCCGCAGGGTCTCTCGAAAATTGACGGCCGCCGGCAACCACTGCATGGCGGTGCTACCGGGCCCTGTCGGCAGGGTTATCGAGGCACTCCCGAATCTGCGGGGAGGCCTCCTCGAGGAACGCTTGCGACCACTTGTCCGCGCTGGGCCGGTCGAGGTGCGAACCGTCGAAGGTGGTCAAGCCTGGAAGTTCCGGTGCGATCAGCGACAATCCGAGTGCGCTCGCGATCGCCTTCGCCGTGCCGGAGTTCGTCGTCTTGTCGGAGCCGGGCAGGGGATTGGCCGGCACCATGGTCAGCAGCACGCATCGGCGGTCCACGGGCAGAGAGGAAAAAAACTCCCTGCCGCGCCGGGTGTAATCCGCAAGCATCTGCCCGTCGACGGTCGCCGCGTAGGTCACCGGGATGGTGCGCGTCCCGCCGCCGACGCGCGTATAACTGCCGGTGGCAATGGATCGATAAAAGGATTCCTTCGACCCGCAAATACCCGGGATCCGGGAACAGATCTCCCGGTGCGCAATCTGCCAGAGTCGCTTGCGAGCGTAATGCCCGCCGGCGTCATGGTCGTGCATCACCGTCGTGGCCGGCGGCGTCTCCGTGGGACGGAAAAACCCGTCAAGATTGACGATCAAAACCTTGGGTTGCGGCCGGATTTGTTTGATCAGCGGCCATTCGAACGTGTAGTTTTCCCAATAGGCAAAGCCCATCAGGTAGTGGGAGACCCCGGCCGCGGAAAACCATCGATCGACCGAGTCGCTGGAGAATGCGAACTGCATGCGGCTGTTGCCCAGAAAAAGGACGTCGGCGGTTGCAGCACGATGCCGGATTCCGGGCTCGAGATCGAGCCAAAACGCACCGTGATCGAAGTCGCCATACTGTTCGCCCTGGCAATAGGCGAGGTAGCTGTCCGGCCCGTAGCCGGTGCCGGGGCAGGTCATGATGCTCTGATTCCTGAGCATATAGAGGTAGCCGCCAAGAGCGGCGATCAAGATCGCCAGGATGTAAACGCCCACCCGCATCGGTGAATCGGCAGTCGCGGCTTCAGGTTTCGAGGTGTTTTCGGGCATCATAAATAGGGGCGCATTCTAAACCACGCCAGCAATCCGCTCCGTGTTTTTTAGCACGCCGCAACGCCCCAGAATACGACAGAATGCGTCCGGGAATACGACGGGACGCGCAAATCCGGAACATGGGCGAACTTCGACCGCACGGTCGCATGGCTGAGTCCGCCCGCGGTGTGCCACGCTTTTGTGAGGATGTTCACAGATACCCGCAGCCCAGGCGGCAATCCTCCGGTCCGCATCCCTGCCCGGCTCTCAAAGCCGTGTAAAATGCCCGACCTGCAACAAACAAGCGACGATGACACGGAGCGGCGGTTTGCGATGAAGATTGCGATCATGATGCGGGCGATGGACAAGGACAGCGGCTTTCGAGCGCTGGTCGACGGTATGGCTCGCGCCATGGTCGAGGCCGCACCGGATTCGGAATTCGTATTGATCTACCAGACGGACAAGTGGCTCGGCCGCTTCTCGGGGCATTCGAACGTCAAGGAAGTCCTGGTCCGCGTGAAATCGCCGCTGCTGTGGGATCAGTGCGCCGTTCCCTGGGTGGCATGGAGGGAACGCGCCGATGTCGTCTTCAACACCAAATTTTTCGCTCCGCTGCTTTGCCCCTGTCCGGTGACGATGGGACTGCAGGAGCCGTCATGGTTCACGCGCCGCGAGGAATACGATCGATGGGATGCACAGTATCAGCGCATCATGATCCCCATTTCAGTGCGCCGCTGTGCGCATGTATTTCCGAATTCGCGCTTCATCCTGGAGGAAAATCGCCGCGTACTGAGAATGCCCATCGCACACTCGACCGTGACCTATTCCGCGGCGGAGGAGCGATTCTCGCCCGCCCATGATCCGGCCTTGCTCACGGACCTGCGTGACCGTTATTCACTGTCGCGCCCGTTCATTCTCGTCGTGTCGCGCGTGCTGCACTTCGGGATGGAGAAGGCCGGGTTCTTCGCGGGCAAGAGCCCCGAGGTTGCATTCCGCGCATTCGCGAAGATACGCGATCGCGTTCCGCACGAACTGGTATTCGCCGGAAAGCAAATCGAGGCATATCTGCGCTACACCGAAGGGCCAAATGCGGACTTCCGTGGCGTGCGCTTCCTCGACTTCGTTCCGTTCCAGGATATGCACCTTTTGTACGGGGCGGCGGATTTGTTCGTCAATCCCTGCGTCTACGAAGGCTGTCCCAACACCGTTCTGCAGGCCATGGCGAGCGGGCTTCCCGTCATCGTGGCGGATCAGGGCGGCAGCGCCGACGTCGGCGACGGTGCGGCCCTCATGGCGTCGTCGATGGACTCGGACGATCTGGCGGAGAAGATGCTGCGCGTCGCGCTCGACCGGGAGTTGCAACGGGACATGAGGGCAAGAAGCCTGGCGCGGTCGGCCCACTTCACCTGGCAGCGTTCCGCGATCCAAACGCTCGATGCACTGCGGCGAGTGGTCGATGCCCGCCACTGAAGGGGCGGGCGGGTCACCTGCGCCGACGGCGGCCGGCGATCACCTCGCATTTCTGGATCAAGTGCGGGGTGTCGCGATCATCTGCGTGTTCGTGTATCACGCACTGTTCCAGGCGTTTCGGCGCGACCAGTTGGACTGGAGTGGGTGGCACCGCAATTTCGACGTTCCAGCGTCGTTTCTCGGGCTCTACCCGGTCACCTGGGGCTGGGCGGGAGTCGCAATCTTTTTCGTCGTCAGCGGTTTCTGCATCCATTTGAGTCACGCGCGCGCGAGGGATCCCTCCGTCATCTCGTTCTTCATACGACGCTGGTTTCGAATCTATCCGCCGTATCTCGCGGCGTTGCTGTTCTTCGTCTTCGTGTTTCCCCATACCCGGCTCGATCTTCACTCGCGCTGGGGCCTCGGCCAGCTGTTCAGTCATCTGCTGTTGCTGCACAACCTCGATGACCGCACGTGGTCGACCATCAACGTCGCCTGGTGGAGCGTCGCGGTGGAGTTCCAGCTGTATCTCCTATATCCGTTGCTGCTGGCTGCGGCGCGGCGCTTCGGCTGGCATGGCGTGCTGGTGATGACGGCCGCGGTCGAGATCGGGCTGCGTCTCGGCGGCGACGCCTATCAGCTCACGACGGACCGCCCGCTGCCGGCCCTCTTGTTCAATTTTCCGCTGTATTTCTGGTTCAGCTGGACCATGGGTGCCGCAATTGCGGATGCTTACCTCAAAGGGGAGCCACCGCCGTTCTCGCGAAGTTCTTTCTGGCTGGCGTTGGCGCTGTTCGTCTGCGCCGATCTGATCAAGCCGCTGCGCGAGTTTTCTTTCACGCTGGCCGCCCTCGCGACGGCGGTTGCGATCGCCCGCTTCCTGTCGCGAGGTGTTCTGGATCCGGGCCGAAGGAAATTCTTTCTACCGCGCCGTCTCGACGATCACCTGCGATTCACCGGGGTTTGCAGTTACAGCATCTACCTGATTCACCTACCGATCGTGGAAGTGTGGCCGCAGCTCGTGCGTTCGGTCGTTCCCTCGTCGGCTGTCCATCCGCTCCTACTGTATGCCGGGTGCCTGACGTCCTGGGCGCTCATCGTGCCGCTGTCGTGGATGATGTACCGGCACGTCGAGCTGCCCGCCATCGCGATGGGCAAGCGTGTCATCCAGTCACGGCGCAAGCTTCGCGGGATTGCCGATTTGCCGTACACTCGCGGCTGAAAAACCCCGAAAGACCGAAGGAGAATCGAAAGCACATGCGGCGTCGCCAACTCACGGCCAATATCGAGCCTTTTGATTCGTTCTGGGAGGCACCGGAAGACATCGAAAAGGGCTATCGCAGCTTTTACCTGTTTTACAAGGATAACTACGCCCGTCTGTTCCCGGCGGACAAAAGCTCGAACATTTTGTGCATCTCCTGCGGTCCCGGCTACGGCGTGAACCTCCTGTCGGATCTGGGCTATACGCAGGTACTCGGGATCGATTCCTTTCCGGACAAGATAGCGTACGCCGAGAAGCGCAAGCTCAATTGCCGCACCGCGTATGCCTTCGATTTTCTCGAGGACGGCCCCGACGCGGGTTACGATCTCATCTTTTGCGAGCAGGAGCTGAATCATCTGACCAAGCCGGAAATCCTGGATTTTCTGGCGCTCTGCAAGCGAAAGCTCAAACCCGGGGGGCGGTTGATCTGTTTCGCGCTGAACGGGGCGAATCCGATCACGGGTGCGGAGGCCCTCGCGCAAAACTTCGATCATCAGAACACCTTCACGGAGTACACGTTCAATCAGGTTCTCGAACATACGGGTTTCGCCGACGTGAAGGTGTTCGATCTGAACCTGTACGTGTTCTATTCCAATCCGTTCAACTATGTGGCGATGGCGGCCGCGGGGCTTTTGACAATCTTTTTTCGGGCCTGTTACATCCTGTACGGCAAGAACAACAAACTGTTCGGCAAGAAGATCGCGGCGACCGGCGTCCGACCGGCGCTCTAGACATTTCCATGGTGATCGCGCGACTCCTGAAGTCCGACTCGCTGCGGTCGGCGATCGGTTTTGCGGCGGGCGGAGCCGGCTTCGCCGCGGGGAACATCCTTCTGGCCAGGGTAATGTCTCCCGAGGGTTTCGGCGTCGTGGCGCTGGTTCTGGCATTGAATCAATTCGGGCTGACCTTCGGGCCCTTCGGTCTGGAAGTGGTGGCCAACCGCCATCGTCCGCGAGTCGGGCGTCGGTTGGGACTCCTGTCGCTGGGCCTCGCCACGGCGACCGGGATCGCGGCGGCGGCCATCGCATACCTGTACTACGGCCTGCCGGTGGGAATCGTTGCGCTGTTGCTGCCGATGGTCATGGGCAGCGCCACGGCCCGCGTCGGCTCCGCGCTGTTTCAGGGCGAGCATCGTCTGAAAATGGCCATGGTGCTGTCGCAGGCATCGAATTACATTCTGCTGTTCATCGCCTTGCTGGCGATCGGTTTCTCGTTGACCTCCGAGGGCCTCATTCTGGCCGTCATGGCAACGGGCTATGTCGGGATATCCGTGGTGGGCTGGTGGGTGGCGTACCGCACGGTCAACGAGGGACGCCGGGAGATCCAATTCGATCTGGCGCTGCGGGAGGGGGCGGCCGCGCTCGGAATCGGCGTCGGCGTGGAGATCCTGTCGCAATTCGAACGCTTCGCCATACCGAAGGTGGGTTCGGTTTCGATGCTCGGCACCTACGCGGTGCTCGCGGCGATTGCGGGCTCGCCTTTTCGCATGATCCGGATCGGGACGTCGTTCAGTCTTCTGCCCCGGCTGCGAGCCGTCGCCACGGCCGCGGAAGCGCGGGCGGTATTGCGGCGGGAATCGCTGACGGCGCTTCTGATGGCGGCTGGCTCGAGCGTCTTCATCGTGCTGGTAGGACCGTGGGTGTTCTCCACCTTGCTGCAGGGCAAGTACGACATTGGCTACGGTTTGATTGCCGCGTCCATCGTCGTCGGGATGGCAAAAGTGTGGGAAGGATTCTCGACGGGCGTGACCATCGCGTGCGGCTCGCCCAAGTCCATGGCCACCATCAGCGCTCTGGCCTGGGTTTGCCTCGCCGTCGCCGCCGGTGCGATGGTGGTGGGCGCGCGGTTCGGGCTTATCGGAATCCTGTACGGCGTCGGGGTTGCATGGCTCCTGCTCGCCGCGGGTGGCACCTACCTCGCGACGGTGAGTTTCCGGGCCAGATTTTTCCCGAAAACCTAGGCCGCAGCCCGCCGGCTACAAGAGGCCGTTCTCACGGTACCACTTCACCGTGAGCGTGGCCGCTCCGACGAAGTCGTGCTCGGGGTGGAATCCGAGGCGTTCACGCAGCTTGCGCGTGGAGAAGACGAACGATTTGGTGAAGAAATCCAGCCTTCGCTGGGTCAAGGGCGGTTGAATGCCGAGCGGCTTGAGCGTGGCCTCGAGCACTGCCGCGGCGGCGCGAAACGGCCCGATGGGAAGGCGCAGTGAAGGGGGCGGGCGACCCAGCACCCCGGCGATGCGTTCCACCATGGTTTGCGTCGACATCACCTCCGCGCCGGCGAGCACGAATGTCTCGCCGACGGCGGCGGCGTCCGCCGCGCACAGATACAGGGCGCGGCACAGGTCGTCGACGTAGATCACCTGGCGCAGATTGGCGCCGTCGCCGATGATGAAAAATTTCCGGCGGTCGATGCCGCGGAATAGTTTCAACAACCGGAAATCACCGGGCCCGAAGGTCTCGGAGATCCTTGCGATGCTGATCTCGATTTTTCCAGCGTATCCCGCGACGACCTGTTCGGCCTCGAACTTGGTCTGTCCGTAGATGTTTTCCGGCCGCGGAGGGCTCGATTCGTCCAGTTCGCCGTCGCGCGCCGCCCCGTAGATCCCGATCGTGCTGCCGTAGACGAAGCGGCGGGCCCCGGCCCGGAGCGCGGCCTCGACGAGGGTGCGGGTGCCGTCGACGTTCACCTCGCGAAAATAAGAATCGGGGACGTTGCCCTCGTGCTGGGCCGCCGCAAGGTGGATCACCGCGTCGCAGCCGGCCACGACCGAATCGGCGAACCGGGGTTCGAGCAGAGATCCCTCGTGCACGGGGATGCCGGCATCGGATAGGCGCCGCACGCGGGCGGATTCCACGTCATTGGCATGGCGGCCGGCGGCGACGATTACGTGACCCTGGGAGGTGAGAATTTGCGCCAGGCGGCAGCCGATGAAGCCCGACGCGCCCGTCACCAGCACCTTCACGAGGCAGCGGCCCGGCGCTGCCCGTGCCATTCCTCGATCGCGTCCGCGATGTATCGGGACGCGTGTCCGTCTCCGTAGGGATTGGCCGTCCCGATCATTTTGCGGTAGGCGACCTCATCGGTGAGCAGCAGATTCACGGCCTGGAATATGACCTCGGGATCGGTGCCGAGCAATTTGGCCACACCGGCCGACACACCCTCGGGCCGTTCGGTGACTTCGCGGATGACCAGCACCGGGCGTTTCAGCGAGGGCGCCTCCTCCTGGACGCCGCCGCTGTCGGTCAGGATGATGTCGCTCCGCGCCATGAGATGAACGAAGTCGAGGTAGGGCAGGGGATCGATCAAAACGATGCCAGGTTGATCTCCCAACAATCCATTGACGATCTCGCGGACGGCCGGATTCCTGTGCACCGGAACGACCACCGTCAAGTCCCGGTGAACGCGCGTGAGCCGCAGGATCGCCTCGCAGACATGACGCATCGGTTCGCCGATGCTCTCGCGGCGGTGGGTGGTGACCAACACCACCTTGCCCTTGAGCGGCAGCGCGGCCAGCCGGGGCTCCTGGAATATGTAGTCGGCGCGTACGCTCTGCAGCAACGCGTCGATGACGGTGTTGCCCGTCATCACGATCCGGCATGCGTCCACCCCCTCGCCGAGCAACGCATCTCTCGCGGCGGCGGTCGGTGGAAAATGCAGGCTGCTGACGATCGTCGTGACTCTGCGGTTCATCTCTTCGGGGAACGGCTGCTGAAGATCCCCGGTTCTGAGTCCGGCCTCCACGTGCCCGACCGGAACCCGCTCCATGAATGCCGCCAGCGCCGCCGCGCAGGTCGTGGTCGTGTCGCCCTGCACCAGCATGATGTCGGGTCGAACCGTGCGCAGCGTACCCGGCAGTTCGGCCAGCACGCGCGCCGCGACTTCGCTGGGCGACTGGGCATGCGTCATCAGATTCAGATCGAAATCCGCCTTCAAGGAGAACGACTTCATGATCTGATCGAGCATCTCCCGATGCTGACCCGTGACGCAGACCACTGACTCGAATTGGGCCCGCCGCCGCTGAAGCTCGCGGACGACCGGTGCCATTTTTATCGCTTCGGGGCGCGTGCCAAAAACGCTCAATACTTTAATGGTCAAGGGTGATGTCCAAACACGAGTTGTGGGATAACATGAGCCCGGAGCCCAAAACAAGGCTCAATGATAGAGCATAGTTCATGACCAATTCTCGCCATCCGTCACATTCCGGCCGGCGCCGGGCAGCCTATGGGATGCCGCGATGCGAGGAATTTGGGCGGTATGTCCTGTATTTTCCGCGGTCGACGCGGTTTCATTGCGGTTTCGTCCACCGCATGGCGGAGCCTCGCCGATAATGAACGTTTCTTCGATCCGCCGGCCCTCGGGTGCCCTGCAGGCCCTGGTGCTGCTGGTGTGGCATGCAGTGGCCGTCGCCTGTCTTGCGCTGCTTCTCCCGGAAATCAAATTTCGGATTCCGCTATCGGCGCTGAGGCCGGTCGAACTCGGCGCACTGGAGGCCGTTCTCGCAGCGTACGGAGTCTGCGCGCTGGCGACGGTGATTTGCGTCCTGGTGGGGGCCAGGATAGCCGTCGGACGGCTCATTGCGGGCATCGTCTCCGTTTTCGGAATCGCATTTTTGTACCTTCTCGTCGTCAGAACCGACGCCACGCGCTTCTCGATCATCGCGGTGTTTCTCGCCGCCGTATGCCTGATCCCGCTCGCCTCGCGGCTCGGCCGGCTATTGCTGCCCTCCGTCGTCGTACTCGTCGCGGTGGCCGCCGGCGCGCTGGTATGGAGCACGCGACCTCCGGTAAAACTGACCGGGTCGGTTGACCCCCACCTCAAAACCACACTGATCCATACCGCGTTTTATAATCTGAAGGCCGAGTTCTACACGCACTACGTGCCCGAGCCTGCGGTTCGCGGCGGCGGACTGTCCCGCATCGACGATCAATTCCTGCTCGCCACCGGCGACGGCTTCCTGTACGTGCTGAACTGGGATCAAGGCGGAGCGCTGCATGCCAGAAAATTGCCGTTCCGAGTCCCGTTGAATGGCGACGAATTCGCGAAGGACACGACGGGCGGCCCGTGGCAGAAGCCGAGCGAGGGCGATGCACTCAGCGTGGCCGGTGAAGACGCAGGCAATCAGGTGATCGCTTGGTGGTTCCGCGTCGCGGGTCTTTACGTCCAGCCCATGGGGGACCAGGTCCGCGTATACACCTCCCACTACTACTGGAAGCACGACCAGAGCTGTTGGGTCGAACGCGTCTCGATGCTGGAAGGCGCGAAGGCGCGTTTCCTCGCAGGCGATCAGTCGCTGACGTGGCAGACGCTGTTCGAGACGCAGCCCTGCCTCCCGATCAAGGGGGAAGGGCGGCGCAACGGGACGCCGTTCACCGGTCATTTTGGCGGCGGGCGTATGGCGATGCGCGACGCCGACACGCTGGTGCTGGGCGTCGGAGACTTTGGGTTCAACGGTCTCGCGTCCCCCCGCATGATCTCGCAGGACAATACCGCAAGCTACGGAAAATCGATCCTGATCCACGTCAAGGAGCACAGTTCGGAAATCTTCACGTCGGGGAACCGCAACCCGCAGGGGATGTACGTCGATCCCAAGGGCAACATCTGGGAAACCGAGCATGGACCGCAGGGGGGCGACGAGCTCAATCTGCTGAAACAGGGACTCAATTACGGCTGGCCGATCGTCACTTACGGCACCGATTACGGCACCTTTGCCTGGCCGCTGAATCCCAAGCAGGGCGATCACGAGGGTTTCGAGGCACCGTTCTACGCCTGGGTGCCCTCGCTCGGCGTATCGGATCTGATCGGCGTGGAGAAGGATCTTTTCCCGGTATGGAAAGGCGATTTGCTGGTGACTTCACTGGGCTACCGGCGGATCTTCCGGGTTCGAATTCGCAACGACCGGGTGGCTTACGAGGAGCCGATCGAAATCGGCATGCGTATCCGGGACATCACCGAGGGCAGCGACGGACGCATCGTGCTGTGGGCGGACGATGACGATGCGATCATCTCGATCCGGCCCATGACGGGCAACGGCGGGGAGGTGGCGTTCGCCACCAACTGCAGCGGTTGCCACAAGGTGGAAAACGGTACGTCGCAGCGCATCGGGCCGGACTTGTGGGGCGTCGTGGGGCGCAAGCCGGGTTCGGCCCCGGGTTTTGCCGATTATTCGGCGGCGATGCGCGCCCGAGGCGGAGTATGGACCGCGGCCAAGCTCGACCAGTTTCTCAAAAATCCACAGGCGGCGGTGCCGGGGACGGTCATGGAGTTCGCCGGAATCGAAGACGCCGCGACGCGTGCGAAAATCATCGACTACCTGAGCCACTCGAGATAGACGGGAGTCACCTTGAGCCGCCGCATCCGCGTCCTTCACGTCATCGATTCGCTCGACCTCGGGGGGGCACAATCGGTGCTCATCAACCTGATCCGTTACGCCGACCGATCGCAGTTCGAGTTCGAGGTTGCGACGATGGCGGGCCGCGGCGTGTACTGGGACCGGGTCGTCTCGCTCGGCGTTCCATTGAGGGCGCTGTCGTTTGCCCGCTTCCTGCCGCTCTACGTGCCGGCCATGATGTGGCTGTGTCTCACCCGCCGCTTCGACATCGTGCATACGCATCTGCTCGGTGCGAACGCCATTGCGAAACCGCTGGCCGCCCTGTGCGGCGTCAAAATCCGCATCAATCATGATCATTGCAACGACAAGGCCGCGGATCCCAGAGCCTGGGTACCCGTCGCCGACAGGCTCTCGAACCGTCTGTCGACTCACGTGATTGCCGTGTCGCAATCGACCCACGATTATCTGATCGGACACGAACGAATGCCCCCGGACCGGGTTACGACGATCCACAACGGGGTCGACCTCGAGGTGTTTCGACCCCGCCCCGAGCAACGTGCCGCCGCCCGGCAGCGCCTCGGCCTGCCGGCCGATGCGTTCATCGTCGCCGGCGTCGGGCGGCTGTCGTATCAAAAGAATTTTTCCCTGTTCCTCGATGTCGCGGCCGCCGTGGCGGCGCAGCGCCCGTCCGCGTTTTTCGTGATCGCCGGCACCGGTCCGGAGGAACAACAACTGCGCGAGCGTGCCGCACGGCTCGGCATCGAGTCCCGGCTCAGGTTTCTGGGATATGTCGGCGACATGCACGACGTCTATCCGGCGGTCGATGCGCTGCTCCTGACCTCCCGTTACGAGGGCCTGCCGATCACGATACTCGAGGCCATGGCCACGGAAACGTCGATCGTCTCGTCGATGCTGGACGGAGTCGCCGAGATCCTGCGCGACGGAGAAGACGGGGCGCTCGTACCCCCATCGGACCTCGACGGTTTCGTGCGCCGGCTGTGCGAATTGATCGACCACCCGGAGATTGGCGCGCGGCGGACGAGCGCCGCCCGTGAGAAGGTCCGGACGAACTTCTCGGCACAGGGCGTCGCCAAGGCGGTCGAGGACGTATACGGCAAATGCCTCGCGAGGCGGACGGAGTTGCAGCGTGCATAAGTTTCGCGTGCCGGCGACCCTGGCTCCGGTGTGGGAGAGCAAGCTGTTGCGATTTGCGATCGTCGGCGGGATCGCGACGCTGCTGCAGTACGTCACGCTGTTCTTAAGCGTCGAATACTGGCATTGGCATGCCGTCGCCGGGTCGTGCGCGGGGTACCTTCTCAGTGCGATCGCGAATTATCTTCTGAATTACTATTTTACCTTCCGCAGCGGCAACCGGCACCGGGTCGCCGCGATGCGCTTCATCATCGTGGCCGCCATCGGGCTGTTGCTCAATGCCGCGGCTATGGCGTTGCTGGCGGAAAAACTGCGCCTGCCCTACCTTCTGGCGCAGGTGCTGTCCACGGTCGGCACGTTGACATGGAACTTCTGGGCGAATTCCAAGTGGTCGTTCGGCAGCCGTTCGCCGCCGCGTTGCGACGACACGCAGAGGAGCACGATTTGAAACTGAGTCTGGTGGTCCCCTGTTACAACGAGGAGGAGGCCTTGCCGCATTCGGCGCCCCGACTCGCGGAACTCGTTCGGGACCTGATCGCGCGCGGCAAAATCGCCGGCGACAGCAACATCTGGTTGGTCGACGACGGCAGCAAGGACGGGACCTGGCCGCTCATCGAATCGCTTGCCCGCGATTCGGGCCTGTTTGTCGGCGTCAAAATGTCGCGCAACCTGGGGCATCAAAACGCGCTGCTTTGCGGCCTCATGAGCGCGGATGGCGACGCCGTGATCTCGATAGACGCCGATTTGCAGGATGATCTGGCCGTCATTGAAAAGATGGTCGATGAGTTTGCAAAGGGTTACGAGATCGTGTACGGCGTGCGCAAGGCCCGGGACACGGATACGTGGTTCAAGCGATGGTCGGCGCTCCGTTACTACGCGCTGCTCCGCTCGCTGGGCGTGGATATCGTACCCAATCACGCCGACTTTCGGCTCATGGGGCGCCGCTCGCTGCAGGCGCTGGGCGAATATGCCGAGGTGAACCTGTTCCTTCGCGGCATCATCCCGCAACTGGGGTTCCGCACGGCCAGCGTGTTTTACGACCGCTCCGAGCGGGTTGCCGGAGAGTCCAAGTACCCGCTGGGCAAGATGATCCGGCTGGCCCTCGATGGCATCACGTCGTTCAGTGCGGTACCCTTGCGGCTGATTGCGGGGCTCGGCGGATTCATCTGCATGTTGAGCTTGGGCATGGCGTTCTGGGCGATCGCCATCAAGCTGTTCACCACTCGCGCGCTGCCGGGATGGGCGTCTACAACGGTGCCCATCTATCTGCTCGGCGGGGTGCAGCTCCTGTGCATCGGCATTTTGGGGGAATATGTCGCAAAGACCTACAGCGAAACCAAGGGCCGCCCGCGCTATTTGATCGAAAAGGTGGAGCGGCGCACGGACGCCGGGCTCCCGCAACCTCCACAATCGGAGAACTAGCATGGTGGATCATTCCCGCATTTTCCGCACGGCGGCGCTGCCCTGCCTCCTGGCGTTGTGCGCTGCTGCAGCGACAACCGCCGGCGCCGCGGAGGCCGCGTTTCGCGACCGGGTGACGCTGCCCGTCAAAACGCACCCCCATGCCGTGATCGCCGACGACCTTCGCGGTAGCGGTCACCTGGATCTGATCGTGGCGGTGGCCGGCGCCGACAGCATCGCCGTCTATGACGGTCACGGCGACGGCACTTTCGCCGAGCCGCGCTATTTCCCGGTAGGCACCAAGCCGAAATACGCGGCCACCGGTGATTTCAATCACGACGGGCACCGCGACGTCGTGGTCGCGGATCAGGACAGCAATCAGATCAGCGTCCTGCTCGGCAATGGCGACGGGACGTTCCGCCCCAGGGTCGATTATCCGTCGTGCAATGGCGATCATGAAATCGTGGTGGCGGATTTCAACCGTGACGGCAACGAAGACGTCGCGGTGGCATGCCATACCGCGCCGTTCTTCACCAGCGTGTTTTTCGGCAACGGTGACGGCACCTTCAAGCCGCGCCTGGATCTGCACCCGGGCGCGGCGCCGGGTGCTCTAACTACCGGCGATTTCAACGGCGACGGCGTTCCGGATCTCGCATTTGCGAATTACGCCGACGATAGCGTCGCCGTCATTCTCAGCAACGGAGACGGTTCGTTCAAGCCCCCACTGATCTTCAAGACGGGCCACGCGCCGCACAGTCTCCGCGCGGGGGACCTGAACGGCGACGGAATCCTCGACCTCGTGACGGTCAACGATGGCGGGCGATCCGCGACCGTGCTTGCCGGCAAGGGTGACGGAACTTTTGAACGCCGCATCGATCTGCCGGCCATTGGAAATTCCAAATCGGTCGCGATCGCGGATCTCGACGGCGATGGCAAGCCCGACATCGTCATCACCAGCACGAGCTACCCGAACTGCTGCACCCATGTGGGCAGCATCGTGAGCGTGTTCCTGAACCAGGGCGATTTCAAATTCGCACCCCGCCAGGACCACTACGCCGGCGGCAATCCGTTCTCCCTGTTGGTGCGCGATTTGAACGGCGACGGCAAGCCTGACATTGCCACGGCCAACTGGATCGATGCCAACGCGGCCCAACAGGCGTTCAACGAGATCACATACCGGACCGACTTGCCGCTCAGAACGGTGAAGTATGCGCTGGGAGGGCTCGGCCTTCTCGCCGGTGCCGTGATTTTCGTGCTCCTCCGGGGTTCGTCGAAGCTCGCGGCCGTCGTCTGCTCCGTCCTCGTGGCGGGCGCGATCTGGGGGTTCGCGTGGAGTGGAAGCCGGTTTGGCTTGGATGGCGATTCCCACATCAGCCTATTGTTTGCGAAGTAGGGCACATGCAACATCTCGACGGCAAAACGACATCGGATGGGGGCGGGGCACAACTGGCCGACTACGCGGCGGTGGCGCTGGCCGCCGTGTTCGCGGTGTACGTGCGGTACATGTTCCGTGACTTCATTACGAGCGATTTCACGAATTTCACGAGTGTGTGGTACTCCGCCGTCCAGCATCAGGGGTTCGCGGCGGCCGGAACGCCCGTGGCGAATTACACGCCCCCCTATCTGTATCTGCTCTATTGGACTTCGGCCGTATTTCCGCGCCTGCCCCCCGTCATGGCGGTCAAACTCCCCTCGATTGCCTTCGATCTGGTGTGCGCCGGCGCGGTGTTCCAAATCGTCCGGCTGCGCTACCGCACGGGCCTCGTGCCGGTATGGTCGGCGCTGACGGTGCTCCTCGCTCCCACGGTGGTTTGCAACAGCGGCATGTGGGGACAGGCGGACAGTATCTACGCGGCATTTCTGCTGGTGTGTATTTTGTTCCTGATGCGGGGGCAGGCCGCCCTGGCGATGATCGCGTTCTCACTCGCGCTCTCGATCAAGTTCCAGAGCATGTTTCTCGCGCCTGCGCTGTGCGCATTCTGGCTGCGGGGCCTGATCCGGTTCCGGCACCTGCTTTTGGTGCCATTGATTTATGCGCTGGTGATGGTGCCGGCGTGGCTCGAGGGCAGGCCGGCGATGGATCTGGCAACGGTGTATCTGACGCAGTCCGGCACGTATCACAGCCTGAGCAAGGACGCGCCGAATCTGTATCTGTGGCTGCCGGATCGCTTCTACGATCCGTTGGTCATCGGCGGGCTCGTGTTGATGACGGTCATCGGCAGCTTCTACGTGTGGTACGTGGCACGCAGCCGTGCGCCGCTGGATCCGCCGTTGATTCTCAAATTGTGTCTGCTGTCGGTGCTGATGACGCCGTTCTTCCTGCCCAAGATGCACGACCGGTTTTTCTTCGTCGCCGACGTGACGGCAATCGTGTACGCGTTTTACTTTCCGCGGCAATATCCGGTGGCGATCATGGTTTCATTCGCCTCGTTTTTTGCCTACCAACGCTTTCTATTCCATTACACGCTCGTGCCGCTGAAGGCGCTGCCGTTCGTGATGGGCGCCGCGCTCCTGCTGGTCGCGCTCAGCGTGCAGAGGAGCTTGGACGAGCCCGCAGCACCTTGAGCGTCACGTGGTCGGGCACCGCCTCGAGCCGCGTTCAGGAGTGAGTGTTGCCCAGAATCGTCGAATAGACCTTGGCGAATTGCTCGACGGATCGGTCCCAATCGAAGCGCTCCATGGCGCGAGTACGGCCGGCCTTGCCCATCTTGTGCCGCATTTTATCATCGGCGAGCAGTCGATCGATGGAGCCGGCGAGGGCCGCCGCATCGCCCTTGGGCACGACGAAACCCGTGACACCGTCCTCGACGACCTCCGGCAGGCCCCCCGCATCGGTTGCAACCACCGGTATTTCGCAGCCCATCGCCTCTGCGGCCGGAATGCCGAAACCCTCCTCCAGCGAGGGAATGACCGACACCGCGCAGCCGCGAAAGTAGCGGGGGAGGTCCTTGTTCGCGGTCCATCCGAGAAATTGCGTTGCCGCTCCCACGCCGAGATTCTTCGCCAGTTCCTCGAGCGCCGGGCGCTCGAATCCATCGCCGGCGATGATCAGACGGATGTCCGGATATTTGGGCTTGAGCGATGCGACGGCCTCGATGAGAAACCGGATTCCCTTGCGCGGAAACAACTGCCGGCACGCAAAGATCATGCGGGGGCCGAATTCGGCCTGCGGGTCCGAGCCCTCCGGCGCAGGGCTGAAACGCCGGAGGTCCGCGCCGTTCATGACCACGGTGATCGAGGATTCGCGGGCCCCGGCATGCAGCGCATGCACTTTGCAGTCCTCGCTGATGGCGGTGAGCGCGGACGCCGAGCGAAGGGTCCACTCGAGGATCGGTTTCACGTACCAGCGGGTCGGAAAGTCGTAGCCTTCGGCGACGTTCACGTAGACGTCTCCGCCGTGCAGGGTGATGACCGAGGGAATCTTCAGCGTGCGGGCGACGGCAATCAGGGCGGGCCCGGTCGGGATCGCCCAGTGCCCATGGACGATGTCGGGTCTGAATCGTCGGCCTTCGGCGACGGACGCACGATATTGGGCAAGCAGGTAGCGGGCCATGATGAACAGACGATTGAGTTTCGCCAAATTCGTGACCTTGCTCTGGGCGACGCGGCCGTAGGTCAAATCCTCAGGCAGCTCGAATGGAAAGCGAACGACCTCGACGCCGTCGAAAGTCTCCCGCAGCGGTACGCCGGGCCTGGCGGGCGTGACGACGCACACCTGATGCCCCTGGCGAACCAGGTGGCGATTGATGTCGTGAACGTAGATTGCCTGGGTATCATCGGGGTAAGACGGGTACCAATAGGTCGGGCACAGGATGCGCAAGCTCTTACCGGTCATCGTGCACCACGAATCTTCCTTGAATCAGCGCGAGCAGAGGAATGGGCGCGCAGCAGCCATCGACGCTCGTCGCAGTTTGGCGACAGTCGGTGCGCTCTACTCCCTCGCTGGCGCCGGTGGCGCCTACCGCGAGCATTTCATTTCCCATAGCCGATCCAGTTCCTAAAGTGCAAACGGCGCGGCACGATTCGAAGCCGTTGCGGCATTTTCGACCCGAGCAACATAGCCAACTTCCGACACGAGGACGTTGTGGTCCGTGGAGTAATGCTACGCTTCGTCCGGCCTGTTCGATATGTTGCCGGGAAGGGTATCAAAAGTATCGACCGAGCGGGTGAGAGATCGGCGCGGAATACCGAATTCCAGCCTGATGCATGCGGTTTCGAGCTGTTTTTCCGCCGGGCGTGACGGCCCGGCCCGGTCCGCAGCGGGTCCGTGCGGAGGGTTGGGGCCGCCCGTGAGCGGGGCACACCACGACCCGGGGCTGTAATCATGGTGCAGCGACTTCCCGCTTCTCTTGATATAGTTCATGGGTTGCAACATTTGAGCGTGACGTTAATCCTACGTGCGGATTTTAATAACATCTTATGAATATCCGCCGCTGGGCGGCGGCGGGGCGAAGGTCGTTTACGGCATCGCTTCGCGCTTGGGGGCGCGGGGCAACGAGGTCGACGTCTTCACGATGGGCTTTCGCGGCCTGCAGCCTTCGCAATCGGACAATGGGGTGGCTATCCGTCGCATGCCGGGAATCCGCCTGCACATGTCCACCTGCTATTTCCCGGAAATGATTCCGTACGTGCTGTTCACGGTCATGGCGGTGCGCCGGCGACTGCGCGGCACGCACTACGACGTGAATCATTCGCATTTCATTTTCCCGGGCGGCATCGTTTGCTTCATTCTGAAGAAGCTCATGGGACTTCCCTACATAATCACGGCGCACGGTTCGGATGTGCCTAACTACAACCCAAACCGGTTTCGCCTGCTGCACCGGATACTCCGGCCATTTTGGCGCCGGGTGGTGTCCGAGGCCGATCTGATCATCTGTCCGAGCAAATCGATCGAGGATTTGATCAAAAAAACGACGGAGCAGGTGCGAACGCAGATCATTCCGAACGCCATCGATACCAATAAATTTCAGCCCCGCAACAAGGATCCCCGGAATTTGCTCGTCGTCACGCGGATGTTCGAGCGCAAAGGCGTGCAGTACCTCTTACGCGCCCTGGTTCAATTGAAGGGCGCGTTCAACGTCAATATCGTGGGCGATGGGCCCTACCTGCACACACTGAAGGACCAGGCCAGCGAGCTCGGTATCGACGCGCGATTTTGGGGTCATGTCGACAACGATTCCGCAGAGCTGAAAGAGCTCTACGAGACCGCGTCGATTTTCGTATTCACGTCCGAGGCGGAAAATTTCCCGATCGTCCTGCTCGAGGCGATGATAGCCGGTGCCGCGATCGTGACCTCGAGCGGCACGGGGTGCGCCGAAGTCGTCGGCGACACCGCGCTACTGGTGCCGGTTCGGGATCCCAACGCGATCAAGGCCATGTTGCAGCGGCTGGCCGCCGATCCGGACCTGGTGGCCCGCCTGGGCCGGGCGGCGCGCGAACGCGTCATTGCGCGGTTTGGTTGGGAGGGCGTGATCGACCAGCACATCGACGCTTATCGCCAGCTGGAGCGCAAATAATCCGGGCGGTCACCGCAGCTGGTCGACCATTTGCTGATGGGTCACGAAGCGGAAGCCGCGGTCGAGCACGGTACGGAACACCTGGCGCAGAATACCGTCGTTGACACCCTCGTAGCAGGGGTGGCCGTAGAGGACGACCCAGCGCTCGCCGTCGAGACGCTTGTCGAGATCGGCGATGATCTCCTGGTCGGGCGTTTGCCGGGCGCCATGCCACTCCAGCAGGGGTACCGTCCGCGGTCCGCACAAGGTGACCGGGATGCGCCAATGTCCCAGCGCCGCCCCACCCACCGTGGGATGGTGTGGATTGCCGCCGATGGCATCACCGTCGTAGCTGAATCCCAGATTTTCAACGATGCGCGAGATGCGCTCGTCGGACTTGAATCCCGGGGACGTGAATCCGACGGGGCGGCCGAACAACCGGGTCATCTCCTCATGGGCATCGGTCACGTCCTGCGCAATGACGTTTTCCGGGAGTTCGAAAAAGCGCCGGCTCCACACCACATGATCGGAACCGCCATGCTGGCCGAGTTCATGGCCGGCCGCCACCAGATTCTGAAGCCGATCGACGAACGAGCGGCCCACCGGCCGCGACAACAACGTCTCGAGAATGAAACGCGGCCAGCCTATTTTCTTGATCAGATGCACCGCCTCCATGTCGTTGAGCTTGGCCTTCGTGCCCTTGATGCCGCCCTTCCTAAGCCATTCCTTGAGATTGGTGGCGCGCCCCATGTTCACGAAGAAGGTGTTCTTGACGCCGAACTCCTCGCAGACCTGCATGATTCGCGGCAGTCCGTCGGTGATGCACGCTCGATGGTCGATGTCCCAACGGAACGAAAAAAGCTTGTCGGTCATGACTCCCGCCTGTTGTTAAGCACGCCTGCGTAAACAGCCTCGAACTTCCTGACGGACAGATCCCAATCGAAGCGTTCGACGGCCCTGATGCGACCAGCCTTGCCCATCCGGGACCTGAGCGCGTCATCGGCCAGCAGCCGGTCGATCGCACCGGCGAGCGCCGCCGCGTCCCCTTTGGGCACCACGTATCCCGTCACTCCGTCCTGCACCACCTCCGGAAGACCGCCGGCATCCGTGGCGACCACCGGCTTTTCGCATCCCATGGCTTCGGCCGCCGGGATGCCGAAGCCCTCCTCGAGCGAGGGAATGACCGAGATGCAGCAGCCGCGGAAGTATCGGGGCAGTTCCTTGTTGGCGACCCAGCCGAGGAATTGGGTTGCCGCACCGAGGCCTCGGGTGCCGGCGAGCCGTTCAAGATCCGCCCGCTCGAAGCCGTCGCCGGCGATGATCAGACTGATGTCGGGATACTTGTGTTTCAGCCGGGCGACCGCCTCGATCAAGAAACGAACGCCCTTGCGGGGAAACAGCTGCCGGCAGGCAAAGATCATGCGTGCGCCGAATTCGCCCGGATCGACCGCGGCCGGGGCTGGACTGAAGCGGCGCAGGTCCGCACCGTTCATCACCACCGAGACCGAATGCTCGCGCGCACCCGCATGCAGGGCGTGAGTCTTGCAGTCCTCGCTGATTGCGGTCAATGCCGAGGCATTGCGCAAAGTCCAGGCAAGCACGGGCTTGACGTACCAGCGTGTCGGAAAATCGTAGCCTTCCGCGACATTCACATACACGTCGCCGCCGTGCAGGGTGATGACCGAGGGCACCTTGAGGCGGCGTGCCGCCGCCACCAGGGCGGGTCCCGTCGGTATAGCCCAGTGGCCGTGAACGATCTGGATGCCCAGGCGCCGGCCCTCGATGACGGAATGACGGTACTGTGCGAGGAGATAACGGCCCATGATCAGCAGGCGATTGAGCCGGGCGAGTTTGCTCACTTTGCTCTGGGCGACGCGTCCGTAGCTCAGGCTCTCCGGCAATTCGAACGGGAATCGGATGACTTCGACGCCATCGAACGTCTCGCGTGCCGGCGCCCCCGGGCGGCCCGGCGTGACCACGAACACCCGATGACCCTGGCGCACGAGGTGACGATTGATGTCGTGCACGTAGATCGCCTGTGTATCGTCGGCATGAGACGGGTACCAGTAGGTCGGACAGAGGATGCGCAACGATTCAGTCATTGCAGACCGTGGCGTTCCTGCGATCGGGGGCTGGCAAATGGGTAGCTGGCTTTGACGCGGTCGATCTCCCTGCGGCGGCGCTCGGCGTCCCAGCCGAGTTCCTCGCCCGCGACGCCGGCGCACTCGCCCAGAAGCTGGTCGCCTAACTCGGACCCGGTTCCGAGGTCCAACCGCCGGAGCACGATGTCCGCCAGCGTCTCGGACATCTCGTTGCGGGCGGCGTAGCGCACTTCGGCGGCCAACGTCCGGCCGTCGCACAGGATCGCCGTGCCGTCAGGCAGCTTGAGGACCTCGCCGGCCGATCCGCCGAATGTATCGGCGAGATGGACGATGGATTCCTCGGGCAGTTGAGGTCCGGCCTGGGTCCTGATGGAGCGCAGCAACCGATCTCTGTCACCGACGTCACCGCCATGGACGGCGGTCGTCGCCGTTTGACTCGCACGGGTGTCGAGCTGCAATTTTTTGCAGGCAAGATCCACGGCATTCTGACCCAGCAGGCGTCCCATGGTCCAGCGCACGGTCATACCCGTGATCAGGCCTTCCAAATTCTCCCGGGCGGCATGATCGATGAGCACCGAGCGCTTCCCAAAACTCAAGTCCTTCTGGCCCGGCTGATTTTCGCCGAACGGCAGCAACCCGGCATTGACCACGGCCACGTCGGCCCGGGTGACGCCAAGTCCGGGAGCGGCTTCCCGAATTTCGTCGATGAAGCCCTGTATTTCCATTTCGCTGACGCCGAGCTCATAGGGATCGCCGTCATAAACCTTGCTGTTGACGCCGATCAGCGTGTAATTGCGCCAGGGTGCCATGAACAAATGACGATTGCCGCGGCTAAACCAGGCGTCGGGATCCTTGTACCGGGTTTGGATGCCGATGCCCATGTCGGGCAGCAGCTTGCGCTTGATGACGACCGCCATGTCGCGGGACAGCGGCACGTTGATCGGGCTGTCCCCTTGGGCGCGCCGGTGCAGCGACGGCGCAAAGGGTCCCGTCAGGTTGAGCACGATCTTCGCGCGGACATCGAACGTCGCCCCGGTCAGTTCATCCCGCGCTGCGACACCCTCGACCCGGCGGTCGCGGATGAGCAGCCGCTCCGCGGCGCAATAGTTGACGACGACGGCGCCGGCGGTCTGCGCCGAACGGACGATGGAGTAGACGATACGAGCCGGATTGAGCATCTGACCGTCGTAGAAGACACCGGCGCCCGTCAATCCCGCGGCATCGAAGGCGGGAAAACGCTGCACGAAATCCTGCCGCGACATGACGAACGGCGCCGGTATGTGTTGTGCGCGGCTTTCGATGCCCTCGTTGCGGCCGCTCGTGAAGACATTCAGCAGCTGGAAGGCGGCGCGGAGAGGGAATTTCCCGCGCATCCCGTAACCGAACGTCGGCAGGGCAAACGGCAGAGGACGGGTCAAATGCGGCGCGATGCGCAAAAAAGCGGAGCGTTCGGCGCACGATTCGCGCAAACGTGGTATGTCGAGATGCTGCAAGTAGCGGATTCCACCATGCAGGACCTTCAGCGAATGAGCCGAAGCGCCGCTGCCGTAGTCCGCGCGTTCGATGAGCGCCACCTTCAATCCCCGCAAACTCGCGTCCCAGGCCGCACAGGCGCCGCCGATACCGCCCCCGATGATGATCAGATCGAACGAATCGTGCCCCAACTGCGCCAGCGGAGCTGCGCGGGTTGCCGGAGATACGGGGAGTGGTGGCCTTGCGGAAGAGGATTGAGCCATTGTACCAAGAATAGGAAATTCACCCCTGCTAAGCAAGGAAATAGCCCCTTTCCGGACAGAAAGCTTCGAAATGCCTGAGTGCGTCACGTTACCTTCCGTCATATGCAAAGAGGGAGACGCGGCCATAGGCGGAGCCGCAAGTTCCACGGTGCGCGAACCTTGATTCGCGCTTCCGGGAATATGGAAACCGGCGCGGCGCCCGCGCACCGCCGGAGCAAATTTGATCGGCACTTGTTATAGTAAGAGCGCGATGAAATCGCCTCCTGCTCCCCAACATAGTGCAAATACTAACCACATCATACGAATACCCGCCGCTCGGCGGGGGTGGGGCGAAGGTCGTGCATGGCCTGGCGATGCGCCTGGCCGCGCGGGGTCATGAGACGGATCTCGTGACGATGGGTTTTCGCGGCCTGCCCGCCGTGGAAACGGTCGATCACGTCAGCGTGCGGCGAATATCGAGGACGCGGTTGCGGCTCTCGACCTGTTCATTCTTCGAAATGATTCCGTATGTGTTGCTAGCGCCGTTTCATCTCGTCAGGAAATGCCGCAAAAAAAGCTATGCCGTCAATCACACGCACTTCATTTTCCCGGGCGGAGTCATTTCCTGCATCCTGAAGCGGCTGACCGGTCTGCGCTACGTGATCACGGCGCACGGTTCGGATGTGCCGAACTACAACCCGGACCGATTTCTCGTTCTGCACCGGCTGTTGCGTCCGCTGTGGCGCAGGGTCGTCGCCGATGCGGACCTCATTGTGTGCCCCAGCAAGTGGATCGAGGATCTCGTCAAGGCCGCGGCGCCGCAGGCGTGCACCCACGTCATTCCGAATGCCATCGACACCGACAAGTTCAAGCCGCGGGAGAAGGATCCGCGCAACCTGCTCGTGGTGACGCGTATGTTCGAGCGCAAGGGCGTCCAATACACACTGCGCGCCCTCGCGCAGTTGCGCGGACAGTTCAACGTCGACATCGTCGGCGACGGGCCTTATCTGCCGACGCTCAAGGCCCTGGCCACGGAGTTGGGCGTCGACGCCCGTTTTTGGGGTCACCTCGACAACGACTCGCAGGCACTGAAGGATCTGTACGAACGCGCCGCGATTTTCGTCTTCACCTCGGAAGCCGAGAACTTTCCAATCGTGCTTTTGGAGGCGATGATTGCCGGCGCGGCGGTCGTTACCTCGCACGGAACCGGCTGCGCCGAGGTCGTGTCGGATTCCGGCCTTTTGGTGCCGGTGCGCGACTCGCAGGCGATACAACAGGCCCTGCGGCAGCTCGCGCAAAACCCGCCGCTGGCCCGGGAGCTGGGGCGCGCCGCACGCGAACGCGTGGTGGCTCGCTTCAGCTGGGACGGGGTGATCGATCAACATCTCGAGGTTTACGGACGCTTGGGGAGCGGCTGAGGCGTCGCCGTCAAGTCACACGGTAATAGTCCCGGTACCACTCCACGAATTTGCGCACGCCGACTTCGACGGGGGTGGTGGGCCGGTATCCGATATCCTCCTGCAATTCGCGGACGTCGGCGAACGTATCGGCCACGTCGCCCGGCTGCAGCGGCAGCAGGATCTTTTCGGCCTTTCTGCCCAGAAGGCCTTCGAGCACTTCGATGTAGCGCAATAATTCGATCGGGCGGTTGCTGCCGATGTTGTAGAGCCGATAGGGCGCCGGGCTGTAGGCCGGGTCCGGGTTGGCGGCGTCCCACCGGGGATCCGGCTGAGCCGCGTGGTCGAGCACCCGCACCACACCCTCGACGATGTCATCGATATACGTGAAGTCGCGCTTGTGGTGGCCGTGGTTGAACACCTCGATCGGGCGCCCCTCCAGTATTGCCCGCGCGAACAGGAACAAGGCCATGTCCGGCCTTCCCCACGGGCCGTAGACGGTGAAGAAGCGCAGGCCTGTGGTCGGCAGGCGAAAAATGCTCGAATAGCTGTGCGCCATGAGCTCGTTGGCGCGTTTGGTCGCGGCGTAGAGGGACACGGGGTGCGACGCCGGTTCGTGAACCGAATAGGGCAGCTTCGAACTCGCGCCATAGACCGAACTGGAGGACGCGTAAGCGAGGTGCCGGACCTCATTGTGGCGGCAGCCTTCGAGAACGTTCAGCATGCCGACGATGTTGCTTTGGATGTAGCTGTGGGGGTCTTTCAGCGAATAGCGCACCCCCGCCTGGGCACCGAGGTGAACGACGCGCTCGAAGCGCTCCCGGGCGAATAGCGATGCCACTGCGCTGCCATCGGCCAGATCCGCGCGCACGAAACGAAAACCCGGGTGCCCCTCGAGCCTCGCGAGCCGGGCGTGCTTGAGAGTCACGTCGTAATAGTCGTTCAGATTGTCGAGGCCGACCACCTCATCGCCGCGGTCGAGGAGACGTTGCGCGGTGGCAGAGCCAATGAAACCGGCGGCGCCGGTGACGAGTACTTTCATGACGCGGCAGTATAACCCCGGACGTCCATGGGTCCCGCGCCGGCGAAGCCGACACCTTGAAAAACAGGGACCTGCGTCGCAAATTTAGTGCGGATTCGTTGCACGCGAGACGGGTTTGGAGTGGAGGCGGCCGCGAGAACCCCGCTGCTTTCCGGCGCGATACCGGCAGGGCGCGACGGTTGTTTCGAACTGCATGTCCGGGGTGCACGTGGCCAGCGAGGCGTATGAATCCGACCGGCCGGCCGCCGCATCCCGCCCGGAACGGCGTGAGAGCCCAAACCTCCGAGAAATACAGGGTTTGCGCGCCTCGATGCCTATGGATGAGACACCGATTTTGGCGTGCGGCTTGTCTGTTCCGGGAGACAATTTGAAAGTATTGGCTTCAGCGGTTTAAATGGCTTCGTTGATTTGGCAAACCCGCCGAGAGGCGGGGACGCAAAACCTCCGGTCTCATAGGCTCATGTGCCTTAGATAGCGGGGCTGCCGGTGTACGTGTTCGCACGCGCTGTGTTGACCCCCTGCTGTGTCCGGAAAGGATTGCGTTGCAACCTTCGCAACCGACGGACGAATGGGGTTCACTACAGATGACGAATCGTTTCATAGTTGGACTGGTCCTCGCGGTGATGCTCTCGGCTTGCAGTGGCGGCAGCGGTTCATCCGGCAGTTCGACCGTCGCCGCCACGGGCAGCGTGACCGGTACAGTGACCCCTGCGGGCACTGGCACCGGGACCGCCCCGATTGTCCTGCAGGGCGTGCCGCCCGCGAGTGTGACGGTCGGCAGCGAATACTCCTTCACGCCGAGCGTCACTGCCGGCAACGACGTGGTCACTTTCGCAATCACGGGTCTGCCTTCGTGGGCCACCTTCGACGCGACCACCGGTGCACTCTCGGGCAAGCCCACGTCCGCCAACGTGGGTCTCAGCCAGTCCATCTCCATCGTCGCCAGCGACGGTTCGAGCACCGCCACGGTGGGTCCGTTCATGATTCGCGTCAACGCGCCTGGAGCCACACCCACAACCCCAACCATCAGCGGGACTCCCATTGGGTCCGTAACCGTGGGCACTGCCTACAGCTTTACGCCCTCGACGACCGATCCGGGTGCGGCGCTGACCTTCAGCATCAAGAATGCGCCAAGTTGGGCGAGTTTCAACACGGCAACTGGAGAACTGTCCGGCACTCCGACGGCGGCAGACGTGGGGACCTACTCGAATATCATCATTGCCACCACCAACGGCACTTCCGACGCCACCCTGCCGACCTTCGCCATCGCGGTGACGCAGACCGCCAACGGCAGCGCCACGCTCTCGTGGGCGGCGCCGACGCAGAACACCAACGGAACTCCGTTGACCGACCTCGCGGGATATCGCATCTATTACGGCACCAGCAAGACGACCATGACCCAGTCGGTGCAGGTTGCCAACCCGGCGGTACTGACGGAGGTGATCTCCAATTTGTCCCCCGGCACCTGGTACTTCTCAGTGAGAGACTATACGAGCGCCAATGTGGAGAGCGACTTCTCGTCGGTCGTGAGCACCACGATCAGCTGACGACGAGTCTTCGGCCGGCGGACCTTAGGTGACGTACCCTTCGACCCGCCTCACGATCTGTCCTGAAGCCGATCTCGCCCGAGCGCATGAAGTTGACGGTCCAGCGCCTGCAGGAGCGCCTGCGTGAACCACCCGCCGACTTGAGCAACCTGGCGGATCTGCTCAAGACCATCGTCAACCCCGAAGCGCGATATCTCAAATGGCTGACGGTCCCGCATGCCTCGGAGCTGCGCGTCGTGGCCGTCTACTCCCGGAACACCGGATATCGTCTCCCGGAATCTGACACCCGACAAGACGGGCCTGCCCGTCGGCGGACGTACTTTCGACGAGTTCGTTGAGATCTTACGCACCGGAGTGGATCTCGATCATCTGCATCCGAATTGCACGACGAATATTGCGACCAGCGTGCTGCACAACGACTGCACGTAGTTTCTTGATTTCGGGGACCGGCGACGCGCGCGCTCCTTCCATCAGTGCCCTTGGAGCTGCCGGGGTGAGATTGCGTTCCAGGAGAGTCTTCGCGGAAACGAACGACGATCCACGAAATTCATTCACGGATTTTTCACGGAATTGCCGCTTAGCGCGGCTAACTTGTTGATTTATGGTGGGCGGTACAGGGATTGAACCTGTGACCCCTGCCGTGTGAAAGCAGTGCTCTACCGCTGAGCTAACCGCCCCAATTTGCGGGCGAAAAGTATGACATTGCCCGTCGCAGAAGACAAACGCGTCGCGCGGCGCCGGCCTGCGCGGGGCAACGTCGCTCTGCTAGACTTCTGGCCCTGAAATTTGCCTGGACCCCGTATACATGACCGTGCGCACCCGATTTGCTCCGAGTCCGACCGGCTTTCTACACATCGGTGGACTGCGTACGGCGCTGTTTTCGTGGCTGTACGCCCGCCGTCTCGGGGGAGAGTTCGTTCTGCGCATCGAGGATACGGACTTGGAACGCTCGACCGAGGCGGCGATCCAGCAAATACTGGACGGCCTCGATTGGGCGGGATTGAGCCACGATGAAGGGCCCTTCTTTCAGACCAGGCGCTTCGAGCGCTACAAGGAAATCGTCGACGAAATGCTGGCCCAGGGCACGGCCTATCGATGTTACTGCACGAAGGCCGAACTCGAGCAGCTGCGCGCCGATCAAACCGCGCGGGGGGAGAAGCCGCGCTACGACGGTCGCTGGCGCGACCGCACGGATGCCCGGCCCGGGGTCGACCCGGTCGTGCGCTTCAAGAATCCCCAAACCGGCGAAGTGGTCGTCGAGGACGTCGTGCACGGCCGGGTCGTGTTCCAGAACTCCGAGCTGGACGATCTGATCATCGCCCGCTCGGACGGGTCGCCGACCTACAATTTTTGCGTGGTGGTCGACGACATGGACATGGGCATCACCCACATCATCCGGGGTGACGACCATCTGAACAACACGCCGCGGCAGATCAACATGCTGGCGGCGCTGGGCGCGAAGCTGCCGGTGTATGCGCATTTGCCCATGATTCTGGGATCCGACGGGGCGAAGCTGTCCAAGCGGCACGGGGCGGTCAGCGTGCTTCAGTACCGCGACGAAGGATTTCTGCCCGAAGCATTGCTCAACTACCTGGTCCGACTGGGCTGGTCCCACGGCGATCAGGAGATATTCTCGCTCGAGGAGATGATCGATCTGTTCGACATCGTGGACGTGAACAAGTCGGCATCCGCCTTCAACGCCGAAAAACTTGCATGGTTGAATCAGCAACACATGATGCGCGTTCCCGCCGCGCGAATCGTGCCGGTGCTGCGCTGGCATTTGGAACGCGAAGGGGTTAAGGCGCACGACGACGCGCAGCTCGAACTAATCGTCCAGTCACAGCGCGAGCGGGCGAAGACGGTGCGGGAAATGGCGGTCAACAGCCTGTTCTTTTTCCGGCCCCCCGGCGCGTATGACGATAAGGCGGTGCGGAAGCATGTGACCGCCGACGTGCTGATGGTGCTGACGGAGGCGCTCGACGCGTTGCGGAAGTTGGAGGATTGGTCGGCGCCAACCATCCACGACGTCATCAGCGGGCTGGCGACTCTGAAGAGCCTCGCGCTGGGCAAACTCGCCCAGCCGCTGAGGCTTGCGGTGTGCGGCGGAACGGTGTCGCCGCCCATCGACGCGACGTTGGCAATTCTGGGCAAAGCGGAGTCACTGTCGCGGGTGGAAAAAGCGCTGGCGGTTTGGGGCGTGTAGCGCATTCATTTTCTTGACGAAATGGCCTCCGTCAGGTAACGTGCGACGCCTCCACGTGGGGCCATAGCTCAGCTGGGAGAGCGCTTGCATGGCATGCAAGAGGTCGGCGGTTCGATCCCGCCTGGC